>Ga0209079_10000024_pt1 | contig 81887 bp, 78 predicted proteins | sample PPLLaktember2015_2_FD_187259 | JGI IMG/M metagenome (GOLD analysis project Ga0209079, IMG submission 187259) | Freshwater sediment microbial communities from Prairie Pothole Lake near Jamestown, North Dakota, USA - PPLs Lake P7 Core (6) Depth... | ecosystem: Environmental > Aquatic > Freshwater... | reverse complement strand
ATCGACGGGGTCACGGTCTTCCCAATCCGGGAGTGGAAAGCAGGAAAGCTTCGCTTCATCAAGCTCCTCGGCGTGATGAAGAAACTGCACCGCAGGGGTTCCGACCTCGCCGTGAATCTTTACGCCGCCGATTCCCCCGCGGGGGCGTTCCGGATGGGTTGCCTGCTGATGCTCTCGGGGGCTGCGGAAAGAGTCGGCATCGACGGTAAAGGATTGGGACATTTCCTGACGAAGAAGGTTCACCCCTCAAAGCTTTCGGGACGGCATGTGGCTGACGCCATGGTCGAGATCGCGCGCTTGGCCGGTGGTGTGGCAGACGACAGAGGCATCGAGGTATTCTGGGACCCGGCCGTCGAGGATCGCTGCCGCCGCCTTGTGCCCGCCAGGGCAGACGGCAAACAGCCCGTCATCGGGATCAACCCCGGGGGCAACAGGCGCAACCGCCGATGGAGCCCGGAGAACTTTGCCGCCACGGCCGAAAGGCTCATCGAGAAGGAGGGGGCTGCCATCGTTCTGCTGGGCGGTCCATCGGAGACGGACATTGCAGAGGCGTTCCTGCATGGCCTGCGGCACGACGTCGTCAATCTTTCCGGAAAGCTGGACCTGGATGAACTGGCCTGCGTGGTCAGCCGCCTCGATGTTCTGATCACGAATGACAGTGCCCCGATGCATATCGCCGCAGCGATCGGGACTCCCCAGGTGACCCTCTTCGGTCCCGAAGACCCGGCGGCGTTTCATCCTTATACCGATCCGGGGCTCTATGAGATTGCCTGCGCCGACATCGGTTGTCGCCCCTGCCGGAAGGACGGGTGCGGCCAACCCCTGTGTCTCGATCTCATCACACCCGAATCGGTGTTCGAAAAGTGCCGGCGGCTTCTGCGCGCCGGGAACGGGACGATTAGGCCGCATGGCTCGGCGACCGAAGAAGAGAAAAGGAGTGCAGGCCGTGCCTGAAGGATCCGCCCGATTCAAGGCATTCTGTCGCCTGGGTGACGTTCCGGAGCGGCTGTCGGCCTACGTTCACTGCATCGCCTCGCTGCGGTCCGTCAACGGGTCGATCTCGCCTGCGAAAGCCGTCGATTGGGTCTACTCGAACGGGGCACGCTTCATCCGTCCTGCTCAACAGAGAGAGGAGATCAAGGAACTTTTGGCGATCCTGGAATCCGCGAGACCTCGGACCCTCGTCGAAATCGGGACAGCAAGCGGAGGTACGCTCTTCTTGCTTTCCAGAGTGGCCGCTCCCGATGCAACGCTGGTGAGCATCGATCTTCCGGGCGGCCGTTTCGGCGGCGGGTATGGGCGGTGGAGATCGCCACTCTATCGCTCCTTTGCGCGGCAGGGCCAGGAGGTCCATTTGATTCGTGCGGACTCCCATGAACCGAAGACCCTTCGGCAACTGCAGGCGATGATTGGCCCCGGAAGACTCGACTTCCTTTTTATCGACGGCGATCATACGTACGAGGGAGTCCGAAGGGATTTCGAACTGTATCGTCCGCTCATGAGCGCTGGGGGATGGATCGGTTTTCACGACATCATTCCGGACCCGTCGGACGCCATGAACGAAGTTCACCGTTTCTGGGAGGAGATCAAGTTCTGTTATCCTCATCGGGAGATCGTTTCGGATCGCAACAGAAAATACGGGATCGGCCTCATCCGGATCGGGGCAGATGATTCTCAGGCCGTCGGCGTGATCGAAAGGACTGCCTCAGGGAACCCTCGTGTGGAGATGCGTTCATGACGCACGTGAAGGACCCCCCGAAAATCACGGCCGTCATTGTGACCTACCAGAACCCGGCAATGCTGGGGAATCTTCTGGGCGACCTTCTCGGTCAGTCCTTGAACCTTCATGAGATCATCGTCATCGACAACTCGGTCGATGATCGTACGACGGAAATGATCGGGACCGTCTTCCCCGGGGTCGTCTACCGGAGGATGTCCGAAAACAGCGGATCCGCCGGCGGTTTCTACGAGGGGATCCGAATGGCTGTGGGAAAGGCAGATTATGTGCTGACCCTGGATGACGATGTGAGCATGCCATCGGATGCCGTCTCGAACCTGCTTGACGCAATGAAGCAGTGGGAGAGGCAGGGGACCAACGTCGGGGCGGTCAGGGCTGTCGGGGCCTGCCACCCGTTCCCGATGCCGGAGGAACTCCAGGACTTCGCCTGGCGCGGTACGCTGCTTTCGCGGGTTGCCATCGAGCAGGCAGGGCTGCCCGTACGGGAATACTTCCTTTATGCCGACGATTTGGAATATTCGGTTCGTCTGGCGGAAGCCGGCTTCCGGTTCTTCTGGGTCCCCTCGAGTGTGATCGAGGAGATGCGCAAGGAGAACAAGGTCGCACACGGGCTTTTCGGGAAACGGTTTCTCCTTTATCGGGACGACTTCCGCCTCTACTACGCCCTGCGAAACCAGATCCATGCCTATCGGGTCCATCACCGCTACAGGGACCTCCTGCGCACGGTCTTCTATGGCGCGAAAGTGATGGCCTGGTTCACGCTGCTCGGCCGCAGGGGATGTCCGGGCAGGCTCAAGGCGGTCCTCGACGGCATGGTGGACGGGTTCCTGTCCCGGCTGGGTAAGAACAGTTGCTATCTGCCTGCAGGCGACGCCCCGTGCTCAATCCCCCCCCGGTTGCAGGAAAAGGCGGTGTAATATCCATGTGCGGGATCTGCGGAGCGGTAACGACAAACGGCAGCCGGCTCAACGAGCCGGCCCTGCGGCGCATGACCGACGTCATGACCCACCGGGGGCCCGACGAGTCGGGCCTGTACCTGCGGCAGGGCCCCGGGATGTCGGTGGGGCTGGGACACCGCAGGCTCTCCATCATCGACCTGACGGAAGCGGGCCGCCAACCCCTGTCCAACGAGGACGGGACGATCTGGCTCGTTTTCAACGGCGAGATCTACAACTACCCGGAACTTCGCAAGGAACTGGAGAGCCGCGGCCATCGTTTCCGCTCGAACACGGACAGCGAGGTCATCGTCCACCTCTACGAGGAGGAGGGGATCCAGTGCGCGCGCAGGCTCGCGGGCATGTTTGCCTTCGCCGTCTGGGACGAGAAGATGGGCGCGCTCATCCTGTGCCGCGACCGCATCGGCATCAAGCCCCTCGTCTGGTGGCATGACGGCAGCACCTTCCTCTTCGCCTCGGAAATCAAGTCGATCCTCCGGCATCCCGCCGTGAAGAGGCGGATCGACTGGCAGGCACTCGGGCTCTATCTGACCTTCAATTACATCCCGGCCCCCTTCAGCATCTTCGAGAACATCCGGAAGCTCCTGCCGGGGCAGACCCTCTGCTTTTGCGGCGGAACGGTCAGCACCGGAGAATACTGGAACATCGATCACGCGGGGCTTGCGAACCGCGCGGAGCTGGGGTTCGAGGAGCAGAAGACGCTTCTGTTCGAGTCGATGGACGAAGCCGTCAGGAGCCACATGGTTGCCGATGTCCCCGTGGGGGCCTTCCTCAGCGGCGGCATCGACTCGAGCGTCATCGTGGGCCTCATGGCGAGACACTCGGCGAGGCCCGTGCAGACCTACACGATCGGTTTCGAGGACATGCCGCTCTTCGATGAGAGGTCCTGGGCTCGCGAGGTGGCACGGTTTCACGGCACGGAGCACCGGGAGTTCGCGCTGAGCGCCCGCGACGTCCTGGAGGCCATCCCGGGGGTCCTGGACTCCTTCGATGAGCCCTTCGCCGATTCCTCGGCGTTGCCCACCTACATCGTTTCCCGGGAGACGGCAAAAAGCGTCAAGGTCGCCCTCTCCGGCGACGGCGGTGACGAGCTGTTCGCCGGCTATCGCATGTACGCGGGCGAGCGCTGGTCAACGCTCTACAACCTTATCCCGGGTTCCGTGCGGCGGCGTCTCATCGAGCCCCTGGCCGCGATGCTCCCCGATTCGAGGGAGACGCTGCTCACCGATTACGCCCGCCGGGTCAAGAAATTCGTCCGGGGGGCGGGGCAGCCCTTCGAGAGGCGCTTTCTTGCCTGGAACGAGATCTTCGACCGCGATGTGCGGGAGCAGCTTTTGCGGCTGCGCCCCGAAGTGAACGCGTCCCTGGGCGAGGAGATCCTCCGCGATCGGCTCCGGGAGCGCGAGGACGACCCCGTCAACCGGATGCTCTACACCGACGTGAAGGAGTCGCTGCCCGGCGACATGCTCAAGAAGGTCGATCACATGAGCATGCTCAGCTCCCTGGAGGTCCGCGTGCCCTTCCTGGACCACCGGGTCTGCGAACTGGCCTTCACCATCAGCGGGGGCCGGAAACTGCGAAACGGCCGAGGCAAGTTCATCCTCGTGGAGACCTTCAAGGACCTGCTGCCGCCGTCGCTGCACAACCGGCCGAAGTGGGGCTTCGAGATGCCGCTCTCCGCCTGGCTGCACAACGACCTGGGCGGCCTGATCGACGAGCACCTGGAGCCCGATCGGATCCGCCGCCAGGGCATCTTCGACGCCGCCGCCGTCTCGAAAGTGGTGGAAGAGTTCCGGAGCCGGCGCTCCGATAGCTCGTGGCAGCTCTGGAACCTGATCGTTTTCCAAGTCTGGCACAAAAAATACATGGCGGGCAACCAATGAGAAAGACCCGGGTTATCCACGTCATCACGCGCTTCGACAAGGGGGGCTCCGCCGAGAACACCTATCTCACCGCGGCGGGTCTCGACCGGGATGCCTACGAGGTCGTGATGGTCATGGGGCCGTCGGGCGAATCGGAGACGGGGCCTCTGGAGAGGGCCGCCGTCGAGGAGAATCTCTCCCGGCTGCGGGCTCAGGGGGTCAAAATATTGACCTTTGCCGGACTCGTGCGGAGGGTGAGCCCCGTCAATGATCTGACGGCGCTGTTTGCCCTGTGGCGGCTGTTCCGCAGGGAGCGCCCCGCACTCGTGCATACTCACACGTCCAAGGCGGGGATCCTTGGCCGCTGGGCGGCCTGGCTCGCAGGGGTCCCCGTCCTCGTCCACACGCCCCACGGCCATGTCTTCTGGGGCTATTTCGGCCCTGCGAAAACCCGCGTGTTCATTCTCCTCGAGAGGCTGACGGCCCTCATCACCGACCGGCTCGTCATGCTGACCGACCAGGAGCGGCTCGATCATCTGCGCTTCCGTGTTGCGCCGGAAGAAAAGTTCACCACGGTGCACAGCGGCGTCGACCTGCGGCGGTTCATGGCTCCGGCGGACGAAAGGGACGGGGCGCGGAAAAGCCTCGGCATCCCCGACGGGGCCTTTGTCGTGGGCGCCGTGGGGCGCCTCACGGCTGTCAAGGGCCACCGGCATCTGCTCGATGCGGCCAGAGCGGTCATCGACCGCTGCCCTGAAACCATCTTCGTCTTCCTGGGCACCGGGGAGCTCCTGGCGGAACTGCAGCGACAGGCTGCGGCGCTGGGGATCGAATCGAACGTGCGCTTTGCCGGGTGGCGGCCCGATGTGGGCCTCGCCATGCGTGCCTTTGACCTCTTTGCCTTTCCGTCGATCAACGAGGGGATGGGCAAGGCCCTCGTCGAGGCCATGGCGCTGGGAAAACCGGTTGTCGCCAGCCGGATCGGCGGCATCGCGGACCTCGTTAACGACGGGGTGAACGGCTTTCTCGTCCCGCCGGCCGACCCGAAAGCGCTGGCCGACCGGATCCTCTTCCTCTTGGAACACCCGGAAACGGGCCGCCGCATGGCGGCAAAGGCCGCCGAGACGGCAGCCGATTATGGCTCCGCCGCCATGGTCCGGAAGATCGAGGCCCTGTACGCCGACCTGCTTCCCCACAGGCAAGGGCGCGGGGTTCCGGAGCGCTGCCTTGCCGACCGGTGAAACCCCGGAAATCATCCCCGATTCCCGCCTGAAATATCCCTCATTTTTCTTTGTCTTAAGGCATCAATCTGGCAAGGGTTTTGCTCATTCAGAGGCAAAGGTGAAAGTTCCTCTTCGGGGTACGTCAAATGGGCCTCAAGAAAAAGAGCATCCTGCTGATCTGCGCGATCGTCCTCACGGCGATTTTCATGGCACTGCCCGCCCAGGCGGCCGATGCCCGGACGGACACGCCACCGGACGCACAACCGGACGTTCGGCCGGCTTTAGGCCTCATCGACCTGCGCTCGAATTTCAGCGACGGCCTCTACGATGTGGAGACCCTGGTCCGGATGGCCAAAGAGCGGGGATTCTCCGTCGTCATCATCAATGACCATGACCGCGTGGCCATGGAGTACGGCCTGCCGCCGCTTCGCAACGTTGTGAAGAAGAGCGAGCAGAGAAGTGCCATCAATCTCTGGGGGGCTTCCTCCTGGCTGCACGCCATCCGCGAGGTGGAGAAGAAATACCCGGAGATGATCGTCATCCCGGGCACCGAGACGGCGCCTTTTTATCACTGGACCGGCAGTCCCGTCACGGGCGATCTCACTGCCTGGAACCACGAGCGCCGTGTCCTGACGGTCGGGCTCGAGAGCCCCGAGGATTACGAGTCACTCCCGGTTCTCCATAACGGGTTTACCACGCGCTGGATGAACCTGGCCCTGCCGGGCATCGTCGCCTTTCTGGCGGCCCTCGTCGTGGCCGGCTTCATGATCCGCTGGAAAGGGTTCTACCGCATCGCCGGCATCGCCGTGGTCGCACTCAGCCTGGTCTTCATCGCCAACAGCGACCCCTTCCGCAGTTCGCCCTTCGACCCCTACAGCGGCGATCAGGGAATCGCCCCCTGGCAGCTGCTCATCGACGATGTGCGCGGCAAGGGCGGCCTCACCTTCTGGAATCACGTGGAAACGCAATCGGGCGTGCGGGAAATGGGGCCCATCAAGGTCAACACGGCCCCGCATCCGGAAGTCCTGGACGAGTCGAGAGGCTATACGGGATTTGCCGTCCTGTACGGGGATACCATCACGATCACGGAACCCGGCGGTCTGTGGGACCGCATCCTGTCGGACTACTGTCGGGGATACCGTGAATACCCCGCCTGGGGCATCGCCACGGCACACTATCACAAGGAAGGCGAGGCAGGCGAGCAGCTCGGCAACTTCCAGACGGGTTTCTTCGTGGAGAAGCTCTCCCGGAAAGACGTCCTGGAGGCCCTCCGGACTGGAAAGACCTATGCCTACAGGGGTGCGTACCCGAAATACGCCCGCCTTGACGCGTTCTCCGTCTCCTCGACGGACGGTGACAAACGGGCCATCTCGGGAGAGCAGATCGTCCTGAAAGGAAACCCCGTCATCCGGATCCGGATTTCAGGGGATGCCGAGTCCCCGGCTGCGGTGCGGGTGCGGCTGATCCGTTCGGGCGAGCTCGTGAAGGTCTTCGAAGGGCCGCTGCCCCTGGAGATCAATTACGAGGACGAATATTTCAGGCCCGGCGAGCGCACATTCTACCGGATGGACATGCAGGAGCACGGGACCCTGGTTTCAAACCCCATCTTCGTCGACTACCGCATGAATCTCGATGTGAAGCATGCAACAGGGGGCTGAGGAACACGGGGGGGCCGGAGAGTCACGATGATCGTTTCCGTCCACCAGCCGCAGTATCTGCCGTGGCTGGGCTACTTCGACAAGATCGACCGGGCAGACGCATTCGTGCTGCTCGACACGGTGCAGTACAAGAAAAACGAGTGGCAGAACCGAAACCGGATCAAGACGGCCCAGGGCCCGCAGTGGCTCACGGTGCCCGTCACGTACCACTACCCGCAGCTCATCTGCGAGGTGGGGGTCAACAATCGCGAGCGCTGGCAGCACCGGCAGCAGCAGGCTCTTGCCACGAATTATCGCAGGGCGTCCCACTGGGGCTGCCTGGAGGGGTTTTTCGAGGAGATCTTCTCCCGGAGCTGGACGACGGTCGCGGAGCTCAACATCCGCGTCGTGAAGGGCCTGGCCGCGATGCTGGGGATCGCCACGCCGATCCATGTGGCCTCCGAGCTGGGATCGTTCCCCGAGGACCCCGATGAGCGCCTCATCGCGCTGACGAAACGCCTCGGGGCCACCACCTACCTTGCGGGAAACGGCGGCCGTGATTACATGGACCTGGCAAAATACGAGCGGGCCGGGGTCGAGGTCCTCTTCCAGGAATACCGGCACCCCCGGTATGGCCAGCTCTTCGGCGGGTTCGAGCCCAACATGTCCATCATTGACCTGATCTACAATCACGGGGAAGCGAGCCTTCCCATCCTGAGAGGTGCGGCGTGAAGATATTGGCAATCGGCGCCCATCCCGACGACATCGAGGTCGGATGCGCCGGAAACCTCCTGAAGTACGCCAAGGGGGGATGCAACCACGAGATCTACCTGCTCGTCATGTCAAACGGCGCCAGGGGCGGCGAGGAGGCGGTGCGGAAAGAAGAGCAGGAGCGCTCGGCGTCGATTCTGCATGCGAAGGATCTCATTTGGGGAGGCTACGACGACACGGAGCTCTCCCCCCACATGAACCGGATGGTCAGCGACATCGAGACGCTGATCCGGAAGATCTGCCCCGATTTCATCTTCGTCAACTGCGGCAACGATACCCACCAGGACCATCGCTCGCTCAGCAAGGCCACCGTTTCGGCCACGCGCTACGTGAAGAACGTCCTTTTCTACGAGGTCCCCACGACGGTGAACTTCAGCCCGCTGGTCTTCGTCGACATCAAGGAAACGCTCGGCAAGAAGATCGATGCGCTGCTGGCCCACCATTCGCAGGTCATGAAGACCAACATCGAGGGCCTCACGATCGTCGATGTGGCGACCTCGACGGCCGTCTTCCGGGGCATCCAGGGAAGGGTCCAGTATGCGGAGGGGTTCGTTCCCCTGCGGTTGTTCGTCAACATGTAAGCTCTTGAAAGAAGAGGGTTTGAGGGTAAGAAGGTAAGAAGGTAAGAAGGTTGGAGACGCGGACAGCATGCAATCGTTCTCCGACTCATCCAACTTTCTCACGTTCTCACCCTCTAACCTTCTACACGGGATGAAATTGGAATGATCCCCCATTCCCGACCCTTCATTGACGAGGAAGACGCCCGCGAGGTCCAGCGGGTCCTGCTTTCGGGGCAGCTTGCCCAGGACGGGGAAGTGGCCCGCTTCGAGAGCCGCATGGCCTCCTTTGTCGGCGTAAAGGGCGCCGTGGCCGTCAGCTCCGGCTCGGCGGCGCTGCACCTGGCATTGCTGGCCCTCAAGGTCGGCCCCGGCGACGAGGTGCTCGTGCCGAGCTACGTCTGCCCCGCCGTGGCGAATGCCGTGTTCCACACGGGGGCCTCCCCGGTGGTTGCCGACATCGACCCTGCGACCTTCAATCTCTCGGCCGACGATGCGAAGCGGCGGATCACGGGGAAGACCCGGGCCGTCATCGTCCCCCACATGTTCGGGCTGCCGGCCGACCTGGATGCCCTGGGAGCGCTCGGTGTTCCGGTGGTGGAAGACTTGGCCCTGGCCCTGGGGAGCCGCCGGCACGGCAGGCGCACGGGGAGCTACGGCACGCTGGCCGTCTGCTCCTTCTACGCCACGAAGATGATGGCCACGGGCGAGGGCGGCATGGTCCTCGGTAGCGACGGGGCCCTCCTGGCGGATATCCGCGACCTGCGGGCCATGGACGACAAGGACGAGTTCCGCGTGCGCTACAACTACAAGATGACGGACCTGCAGGCCGCCCTCGGGATGAGCCAGCTGAGGAAGCTGACCGGTTTTGTCGCCCGGAGAAGGGAGATCGCCGATCTGTACGGCGATGTGCTGCGCGCACTCGGCATTCCGGCGCCTCCGGAGCCGGGCGAGTGCGAACCGGTCTGGTATCGCTACGTGCTGATGCTCGACGGGGATGCGGAGCCTTTCATCGAGGAGATGAAGAAAAAAGGGGTGGACTGTCGCAGACCCGTCTACAAGCCGATGCACCGCTACCTGCGACTCGACGGGTACGAGGCGACGGATGAAACTTGGCGCAGGGCCGTGTCGGTGCCCCTCTACCCGTCCCTTACCGGCGCCGAGATCGAGACCATCGTGAAAGCGCTTCGGTCGGTGCTTCCAAAGTACTGCACGGGCCGGGAAACGGAACAACGGATGAGGGGGCGAGCCGCCAGGCCATGTTGACCGCGCCATTCAGGCTGATACTCCCGCGACGGATCTTCTGGTGCGTGGCAGCGATCGCGTCATGCCTGCTGGTGATCCCCAACTTCAGCCAGTACTTCTTCGAGATCGGCAAGCGCTGGCTTTACATCCTGCTCTTGTCCTGCTGCCTCTCGGGGGCGCTCACCCCGTTCATCATGTGTGTCGCGGTCCGGCTCGACATCGTGGACGTCCCCGGCGGGCGCAAGATCCACGAGCGCAACACGCCCCTGCTGGGCGGTCTTTCGATCATCTTTGCTTTCAACGCGTCGCTTTTCGCCAACATGATCCTCGACCACCAGATGCTCGTGGTGCTGGCGGGGGGGATCGTCGTGGCTATCTTCAGCGTCATCGACGACTGGCGAGACATCCCTGCCCGCTGGAAGCTCCTCGTGCAGCTCCTGGTCGTGGCGGTCATGATCCGGGAAGGCATCATCCTCGATCTGTTCCCCCATGACACGATCTGGGGTTTTTCGCTGAACTCTTTCCTCACGGTCATGTGGATCGTCGGGATCACCAACTCCATGAACTTCATCGACGGGATGGACGGGCTGGCGGCCGGGGTGGCGGCCATCATCTCCATGTTCCTCGGGATCGTCGCCTACCAGACGGGGCAGCCCACCATGGGGTGGGTCGCCATCGCCATGCTGGGGAGCTGCCTGGGGTTCATTCCCTACAACTTCGGCATGAAGCGCGAGGCCGGCATCTTCCTGGGCGACACGGGGAGCACCTTCATCGGTTTTGTCCTGGCGGCCATCGCCGTCAAGGGCGAGTGGGCCGTCACGGACAACGAGATCGTCTCTTTCTCGGCGCCCGTGCTCATCTTCTGGATTCTCATTTTCGACATGACCTACATCACCGTGGAGCGCATCATGACCGGGAAGGTCCGCTCCTTCCGCGAGTGGATCGATTATGTCGGGAAGGACCACCTGCATCACCGGCTCTATGAACTGCTCCGCGACAAGCGGAAAGTTGTTTTTTTCATCTACTTCCTCTGCGTAACCCTGGGGATCAGCGCCATCGCGCTGCGCAACGCACGCACGATCGACAGCATCCTGCTCGTGGGCCAGGCCTTCCTCATCACCGTGATCATCTCGATCATCGAGTACTCGGGCAGAAGGCATCACTAACGGTTTCGGTGGGACCTGGAGTGGCTCATCCTTTTCATGCATTTCGGGGACAGCACTACACGTGTGAAAGAACCTATGAGAACACTGCACTCTGTTTTTTTGTCAGGTATCAAGCGAAGCGTTGAGATGTTGACGAAGCCGTACTTTGTTCGGCTTGTCAAAAATGCATACAATTGCAGGCATTCCGCAGAGCACAAAAAAATCATGACAAGGGCCAGAAAATGGTATGGCCTCGAACAGGTTTCTCCACCCGGTCGGTTCTTTTCAAGGTGGTTCATGGATTTTATCATTCAGGCTCAGTACGATATCTTCGCTTCGCAGATGATGCCATGTTTCGAGTTGGGATTGTCCGAGATCGGCGTGGGCAATTTGAAAATCCGTTGCTCGACAGGGGATATTAATTCGAGTATCGTTTATTTATTGGGATACAGCGACAATATAACATTTTTTCATCTTTACAGAATCTTTGCGTTACAGAATACGGTTGCGGTCGATGTCGGAGCCAATCTCGGAATGCACACTCTTGTATTGTCTGATTGTGTCATGCGGGGTACGGTGTTCTCATTCGAACCTCGACGTTCCGTTTATGCAAGATTGATCGACAACTTGAATGTGAACGGAATCACGAATGTGGTTGCGTCGGACAAGGCATTAGGGGATTCTGTCGGGGAAAGCCGTCTTCATTCGGAGCAGAATGATTTCAATATCGGTAAGGCCCGTATGGGCGATCAGGGAAATCAGGTTGTAGACGTCACAACTCTTGACCATGCACTGCAAGATCCTCCGTCAACGGTCTCACTGATCAAGATCGATACAGAGGGATGTGAACTTCAGGTGCTCAGGGGAGCTGCCAGCGTCATGGCCGAACACAGACCGGTGATCGTCTGTGAATTTTCCCCTTTGACGTATTCTCTCGGTCAGCTCAAGGGGCTTATTCCTTATCCGGCGCATTATTTCAGAATCCCTTATAACCGGCACGAAAAACTTGAGCCTATGCAGGATGGCTCTGATCATCCGTGTGACATTCTGATTCTGCCGGAGGAAAAATTAACGAAAGAGGTGTGGGATAAACTCGATCCTTCTTGCAATTCCCGGTTGAATCTTTTCCCCTCCTGTGCTTTATAAGCACCGGCTCCCGCCGCTTTTCCGCATCGAGCCTCATCCGGAACAGAACGCCCGCGGGACGCCATCTCGATTCGAAAGGATGCCGGGATCATGATTCGCGTCGTCTGCTGCTACTGCAAGAAACAGGTGAGGACCAAGCCCTCGGATACCGATGCCGTCTCGCACGGCGTCTGCGAGCAGTGCCTTCCCCTCATGGTCCGGGAACTCGGGCAGCCCATGCAGGAGTATCTCGACGAGCTGAGGCCCCCCGTGCTCGTGGTGCAGGACAACGCCCGGGTGATCGCCGCCAATGCGGCCGCCCGGAAAATGCTGACCTGGGAACAACTCGAGATCTGCGGCGATCTGGCCGGTGAGGTCCTCGGGTGCATGCACGCGCGCGAGCCGGGCGGCTGCGGGCAGACGGTTCACTGCAAGAGCTGCGCGATCCGGCAGTGCGTGACGTACACGATGGACACGGGCGCGCCCTGCCGCAAGACGGCCTTCGCGGACATCGGCCTCGTCAGCGGCGACAAAAGGATCAGCTTCCTGATCGAAACGGAGAAGGTGAACTCCTTCGTGCGGCTGACGATGTACGATATCGAAGAGGGGTGAAAAATAGGGTATCGGGGTTCGGGACTCGGGTATCGGGATCAAACGGAAAGGGCGGAAGACATTGTCTCCCGCCCTTGTTTTTTTTCTTCACCCTAGACCCGATACCCTATACCCGAGACCCTGATTCTGCCGGGTTGTCAGGGAAGGGTGATCTGTTCGGGGCTCCAGCGGTTCGTGGTCGTCGTGTCCCCCAGCTGACCATCGCTGTTGTTTCCCCATGCAAAGATCGTGTTGGTGTATCTTTCGGCGAAGCTGTTCCTGTAACCTGCCGCGATCCCCTGCACGCCCGTAAGCCCGCTGACCTGCACGGGAACGCTGCTGTTGATCGCCGTCCCAATCCCCAGCTCGCCCACCGAATTATTCCCCCAGGCCCACACCGTACCGTCGATGTTCAGGGCCAGGACGTGATCGTAACCGGCTGCAACTGCCGCGATATTCAGGCTTCCCATCGGGACCTGCACGATGCTCGAGCTGTCCGTGGTCGATCCGTTCCCGAGCTGTCCGCTATCGTTGGCACCGCAAGTGTACACGTCTCCGTTGAGGCTGTTTTTCACCAAAGCCACCGTAAACTGGTATCCTGCGGAAAGGGCAATTACGGAGAGACCGATCTGCGCCGGCGAGGAATAACTGGTTGTGTTGCCGAGACAGAGCTGGCCCTGGCTGTTGCCGCCCCAGACCCAGCCCAGGTTGTTGGTGTTCATGGCCAAAGCGTGGTCATGTCCGGCGGCAATGGCGGCGATCCCGGTCAATGTGTTCACCTTCACGGCGCTCGTAGAACTCGCCAGCGCCCCGTTCCCGAGTTGTCCGCTCGTGCCGTTTCCCCAGGTCCAGACCGTCCCGTCGGTTTTCAGGGCCATCGAGAAGTCATAACCCGCGGCAATGGCCGTCACGCCGGAAAGACCGCTGACCTGCACGGGAGTGAGGCGATCGCTCGTCGTTCCGTCCCCGAGCTGTCCGCTGGTGTTGCTGCCCCAGGCCCAGACGGTGCCATCGCTTTTCAAGGCCAGCGAATGGGCGCCGCCCGTGGCAAGGGCCGTCACGCCTGTCAAACCCGAGACGGCCACGGGCGAGTACCGGTCGATCGTCGAGCCATCCCCGAGCTGTCCGCTGGCGTTGTTGCCCCAGGCCCAGGCGGTTCCATCGATTTTCTGAAAGAGGGTGTGGGAATACGTCGAGACCTGTATGGGCCGGCCGGCATTGAAATTGAACCCTTCCCCGTCGCTTCCCATGAGATAGACGTACCTGAAAGCCGGCGTGAAGAGGTACCCGGCCAGCGTCGGCGTCACGGCATAGGTGCCCCATTCGAGATCGCCAAAACCGTAATTCCCGTTTGCGTCGGTGACGGTCGTCCCCGACCCGGAGCCGCTGAGCGTCATGGTGACCCCGGGAAGGCCGATGCCTCCCGATGTCACCGTGCCGGAAACGGAGTATTTTTTTTCGCTGTCGGTGCCACCGCATCCGCAGAACAGCAACAGGGCCAGGATCAATAGGGCCCAAACCGGAACGGCTCCCGGTGGTTTCTGAAACGTCTTGACAGCCCGGAGCGACATGAACGTACTCCTTTACGCGAGAGAGGGTTGGAAACGTTGAGCGGCAGGAGGCGAGTCATCCCCCTGCTGTCGATTCGCGGATGCGGATTCGGACCCGTCTACCCGTTATTTTCCCGTTACGATTTTAGAGAAATCCGCCACGTGGTGGAAGAGCTTCGCCACGGCCTCGAGCAGCGAGAGGCGGTTGAACTTCACCTTCTCGTCCTTGGCCATGACGAGAACGGCCTCGAAGAAGGCATCCACGGGCTTTCTCAGACGGACCATTTCGAGGAGGGCCTCCTTGTAGTTGCCCAGGCCGATGAGGGACTCGGCCTTCTTCCGGATCTCGATGTAGGAGCTGTAGAGCGCCTGCTCGGCCTCGTTCTCGAAGAGTACGGGGTCCACGCAGCCGTCCTTGAAGTCCTTCAGGATGTTGCTGACCCGCTTGAAGGCCACGGCGAGAGGCTCGAAGTCGGGGTCGCCCTTGGTCGCCTCGACGGCCTCGATCTTCTTGATCGCCTGCACCAGGTCCGTGATGCCCGTGGCCAGCACGGCGTCCACCACGTCGTAGGGGCGTCCCTGGGAGACGAGCTGGTTCGAGAAGCGGCTCCGGAAGAACTCCATGACGTCCTTCTTCGTCTCCTCGGCTGAACGCTTGAATTTCTTCGACAGGATGGCGATGCTGCGATCCACGAGCTCCGGCAGTTCGATCGGGTAGCCCTTGTTGAGGATGATGTTGATGATGCCCAGGGCCTGCCTGCGCAGCGCGTAGGGGTCGGCCGTCCCCGTGGGGATGACGTTGATCCCGAAAAATCCCACGATGGTGTCCGTCTTGTCGGCGATGCTGACGATGGAGCCTTCCTCGGTCTGGGGAAGATCGCCGCCGCCCGACGTGGGCAGGTAGTGCTCATAGACGGCCTTCGCGACGACGGGGTTTTCACCCTGGATGAACGCATACTCGCGTCCCATCGTCCCCTGGAGCTCAGGGAACTCATAGACCATCTTCGTCTCCAGGTCGGCCTTGGCAAGCAGGGCCGTGCGGTCCACGGTGTCCTTCAGGGCCGGGTTGACCTTGTCGGCGATCCAGGCCGCCAGCTCCCGGAACTGCATGACCTTGTCGTAGGAGGTGCCGAGGGCCGAGTGGAAGACGACCTTCTTGAGCTCCTCGAAGTGAGTCATCAGCGGGATCTTCTGATCCTCTTCGAAGAAGAACTTCGCGTCGGCAAGGCGCGCCCGGATAACCTTCTCGTTGCCGCGGGCCACAACCGCCGGGTCCTTCGCCACGGTGTTGTTGATCGTCACGAAGTGGGCCATGAGGTTTCCGTCGGCGTCGACGACGGGGAAGTACTTCTGGTGCGAGATCATCGTCGTCGTGAGGACGTCCTTGGGGAGCTTCAGGTAGTCCTTCTCAAAGTTGCCGAGCACCGCCGAGGGGTACTCGACGAGGAAAGATACCTCTCCGATGAGATCCTCGTTCTCGAGGATCTTCCCGCCCACATCGGCTGCGGCCTTCCGGGCTTCCTCGAGGAGGATCCGTCTGCGCTCCTCGGGGTCGACGAGGACGAAGCGCTTGCGGGTCTTCGCCAGGTAGTCCCGGTATCCTTTCACCTTGAAGGGCTTGGGGCTCATGAAGCGGTGCCCCCGGGACAGATTGCCCGACGGGATGTTCTCGATCTTGAAGGGGACCACCTCGCCGCCGTAGAGGGCCACGATCCAGTGTATGGGCCGGGCGAAGCGGATCTCGAGGTTCATCCACCGCATGGACTTCTTGAAGGGGATCGAGAGGATGAACTTGGGCAGGATCGCGGGCAAAAGCTTGATCGTGTCCTCGCCCTCGAGCTTCTTGCGGGCGCCGATGTACTCGCCCTTGTCGGTCGAGATGATCTCCACCTCGGAGATGTCGATGCCCTGTCCCCTGGCAAAGCCGAGGGCGGCCTTCGTGGGGTTGCCCTGCTCGTCGTAGGCGACCTTCCTGGCGGGCCCGAGTTTCTCGATGAGCTGATCCTCCTGCCTCTCGGCAACACCGGCCACGCACAGCGCAAGCCGCCGCGGGGTGGCCACAGCCTTTACCTTGCCGTGCTTGATGCGTCCTGCGGCGAACTCCTTCTGGATCATCTCCTCCATGTCCGTGATCGCCTTCGGCAGGAAGGCCGCGGGGATCTCTTCGGTCCCGATTTCGAGAAACAGCTCTTTAGCCATCTGAAACTCCAGTGAGTAAGTGTCTAAGTGTCTGAGTGTCTAAGTGCTTAAATAAAAGAAATTGATTCCGTCCCTATACCCGAGCCCCTATACCCGATACCCTATCTTCTGAACTTCCCCATCAGCGGGAAGCCCATCTTCTCGCGCTGCTTCAGGTAGCCCTCTGCGCTGAGTCTCGCCAGGTTTCGCACCCGGCCGATGTAGGTAGTGCGCTCGGCCACACTGATGGCCCCCCGGGCATCGAGCAGGTTGAACGTGTGGGAGCACTTAAGGCAGCAGTCGTAGGTGGGGAGCACAAGGCCCCTCTCGGCCATCCGGATTCCCTCGGCCTCGTACATGTCGAAGATCTTCCGGAGCATCTCCATGTTGGCTTCCTCGAAGTTGTAGTGCGACCACTCAACCTCGCCCTGGTGGTGCACGTCGCCGTACTTGACCCCGTGGGCCCACTCGAGATCGTAGACATTGTCGATGCCCTGGAGGTACATGGCAATGCGCTCGATCCCGTAGGTGATCTCAGAGCAGACGGGGTTGAGGTCGATGCCGCCGACCTGCTGGAAGTAAGTGAACTGGGTGATCTCCATCCCGTCGAGCCAGACTTCCCATCCCAGGCCCCAGGCGCCCACCGTGGGCGATTCCCAGTCGTCCTCGACGAACCGGATGTCGTGTTCCAGGGGGTTGATCCCGAAGCTCTTGAGCGAGTTCAGGTAGAGCTCCTGGATGTTCATCGGCGAGGGTTTCATGATGACCTGATACTGGTAGTAGTGCTGGAGCCGGTTGGGGTTTTCCCCGTAGCGGCCGTCGGTGGGCCGCCGGGAAGGCTCCACGTAGGCTACGTTCCAGGGCTCGGGGCCCAGGGAGCGCAGAAAGGTCGCCGGGTTGAAGGTGCCGGCGCCGACCTCGAGGTCATAGGGCTGCTGGAGGATGCAGCCCTGGTCGGCCCAGTACTTGTCGAGGGAAAGAACCAATTCCTGAAAGGTCACGTCCGTTACCTCCCGTCACGCGGCCCGGAGAGGCCGCCGGTTAATCAAAAAACACCCCCTCGCTCAAAACGCCTGTTAATTCGGGGATATGTCAAGCGCGACAACTAGCATTTAGAGGGGGTCCTGTCAATGAAAAAGAGAAGGTAAGAAGGTGAGAGGGTAAGAAGGTTGGAGGATCGGTGAGTCGCTGCATGTCTCTCCATTTCTCCAACCTTCTCATGTTCTCACCCTCTCAACCTCTTCTTCAAGGCGTGTACCGTTTCCGGATTTCTGCGAGGACATTCAAGGACTTGAGTTCGCGGCCCGTGAGGTGCCGGACGAAGCAGCCGAGGATCTCCCGACTCTCGCGGGCCATGGGGCCCGAGAGGCCGACGCGGGGCATCCGCGTAAAGTCGATGTCGCGGCCCAGCAGGAGCGTCTTGAGCGTGCCGACGGAGACGGGGATGACATCGGGGCCGTTCGTGGTGCAGCGCGCGCACCGGATACCCCCCTCCTTGCAGTCGAAGCGGGGCGACGCGATAGACTCCAGCGGGGTGCCGCAGGTCACGCAACGGTCCAGCACGGGCTCGAATCCCGCCGATTTCAGCAGCCGAAGCTCGAAGAACCGCTCCGCCGTCTCCGTCATCTGCCCGCACTCGATGAAACCGAGAAAGTCCGTGAGCAGATCGAAAAGGGGGAGGTTCTTCTTGCCCTCCACGGAGAAGTGCTCGGCAAGCTCCGCCACGTAGGCGGCCACCAGGGTCCCGTCGAGGTCGGCCCGGATGCCTGCGAAGTGGTTGATGACGTCGCTTGCCTCGATGAGGGCAAGCCCCCCGCGGCCCCTCCGGGAAAAGAGGATGGTGGCAAGCGAGAAGGGTTCCAGTGCGTTGGCGAAGCGCCTGCGGCTGCGCCGCGCCCCCTTGGCGATCCCCTTGAGCTTGCCGTACTCGTCGGTGAGAAAGGTGAGGATGCGGTCCGACTCGCCGTAATCGAGCGAGCGAAGGACGATGGCTCTTGTCTTCTGTGCGGATTTCATCAGAAGCAAAGGGGTATCGGGTCTAGGGTCTCGGCACATGAAGAGGGGTATCGGGTATCGGGGCTCGGGTATCGGGATGGAAAAAGATTTCTCTTATGAAACAATCTGAACACCTTCAGCCCCTATACCCTATACCCGAGACCCTATACCCCCAAGCCTATGCCCTATACCCGGTACCCGATACCCTTTCTTTCACAGTTCATTGTACTTGATCTCCCCGCCCACGATCGTGAGGACCGCCTTGGCCGGGAGCTTCCAGCCGGTGAAGGGCGAGTTGCGGCTCTTCGAGCGGAACGTCCCGATGTCCACCGTCCAGGACTTTTTGGGGTCGATGACGGTCACGTCGGCATCGGCGCCCTTTTTGAGCGTCCCCTTCGGGATCCGCAGCACGCGGGCGGCATTCACCGTCATCCGGGCGATCAGCTCCGACGGGGTGAGCAAACCCTCCTCGACGAGTTTCCAGCAGAGCCCGAGTGAGGTCTCGAGGCCGACCATGCCGTTTGCGGCATACTCGAACTCCACCTCCTTCTCGATGGCCGAGTGGGGCGCGTGGTCGCTGGCAATGACCTCGATCGTGCCGTCGCGGAGCCCCGCCCGGACGGCGGCCATGTCCTCGGCGCTCCGAAGCGGCGGGCTCACCTTGAAGGAGGTATCGAAGCCCTTGAGGGCCTCGTCGGTGAGCAGCAGGTAGTGCGGGGCCGTCTCGGCCGTCACCTTCACTCCGCGCTCCCTGGCCTGCCGGATGATGCGCACGGCGCCGGCGGAGCTGACGTGACAGATGTGGACAGAGGTGCCCACGTACTCGGCAATCAGGATGTCCCGCATCACCATGATGTCCTCGGAGATCGTGGGAATCCCGGGCATGCCCAGTTCCGTCGAGGCGAGCCCTTCGTTCATGAGGCCCCCCTTCGATAGCTGCAGCTCCTCGCAGTGCGCAACAATGGGCAGCTCGAGGGAGTGGGCGTATTCCAGGGCGCGCTTCATGAGCCCCGCGTGCATGACGGGCTTGCCGTCATCGGAGAAGCCCGCTGCGCCGGCTTCCTTGAGATCGCCGAACTCGGTGAGCATCTTCCCCTCGGAGCCCTTGCTGACGGCGGCAATCGGGTAGACGCTGGCGAGATTGGCCTTCTGGGCCTGCCTCAGGATGAACTCCGTCACGGAGCGGTTGTCGTTCACGGGGTTTGTGTTGGGCATGCAGGCAATGGAGGTGAAGCCGCCCGCCACGGCCGCCGCGCATCCCGACTCGACGGTTTCCTTGTACTCGTAGCCGGGCTCCCGCAGGTGCGTGTGGATGTCGATGAGCCCGGGAACGACGAGCTTCCCCTTGAGATCCAGGACCGTGAGTCCCGGGTCCTTCTTCTTTCCCTTTCCGTCGTCGCCGAGGTTGTGTCCCACGGCGGCGATTTTGCCGCCCTCGATGAGGACGTCCAGGATGTCGTCGATCTTCTGGGAGGGGTCGATAACCCTTCCGCCTCTGAGCAGCGTTATCATCACTTACCTCCCGACAAGAGATAGAGCAGGGCCATCCGCACGGCCACCCCGTTCGTGACCTGTTCGAGAATGACCGAGTAGGGGCCGTCGGCAATCTCCGGCGAGATCTCCACTCCGCGGTTCATGGGGCCCGGGTGCATGATGAGGACGTCGTCCTTGGCCGCGGCGATGTTGCGGCGGTTCAGGCAGTAGTACTTGGCGTATTCCCTCAGCGACGGGAACAGGTTCGTCTCCTGGCGCTCCAGCTGGATGCGCAGCATCATGATGATGTCGGCATCCCGGATTGCCTCTTCGAGCTTGTAGTGGACCTCGACGCCGAGTCGTTCGATGAAGCGGGGCATCATGGTGATGGGGCCGCCGATGCTCACCTTCGCGCCCATCTTGGTGAGGCCGTAGATGTTCGAGCGGGCCACCCGGCTGTGGGCGATGTCCCCCACGATGGCTACCTTGAGGCCGGCAAGGCGCTTTTTCTTCTCGCGCATGGTCATCATATCGAGAAGGGCCTGCGTGGGGTGCTCGTGGGCGCCGTCGCCCGCGTTGATGACGGACTGCCGGACCACCCTGGAAAGCATGTGGGGCGCTCCTGCGGCGCTGTGGCGCAGCACGATGATGTCCGGGTTCATGGCCTCGAGATTGCGGGCCGTGTCGACGAAGGTCTCGCCCTTGACGACGCTGCTCGTAGAGGTGGCGATGTTGATCGTGTCGGCGCTCAGCCGCTTGGCGGCGATCTCGAAGGAGGTTCTCGTCCGCGTGCTCGGCTCGTAGAAGAGGTTGATGACGGTCACGCCGCGCAGCGTGGGGACCTTCTTGATCTCCCTCGTGGAGATGTCGATGAAGGAGTCCGCCGTGTCGAGGATGAGGTTGATCTCATCGACGCTCAATTCCTGGATCCCCAGGAGGTCTTTTCTGGCCAGTTTCATGTCAAACCCCGATGGATGAATGAGAACGATCAGCTTGAAATCTCTTGCTGTTCTCCGAAGGGCGCAAGATTTCGTCTCACGGTACGGGGTTTGATCTGTCTTTTCCACCCCTTGACCCTGAACCCTTGACCCTGTACCCGGCCTGCCGCTAAAACGTTTCCTCGATGATGACCGCGTCCGAGGTCCTGCGCTTCGAGATCTTGACGAGCACTTCCTCCGATTGCGACGAAGGAAGATTCTTCCCGACGAAGTCGGCCCGGATGGGGATCTCGCGATGCCCGCGGTCGATGAGCACGGCAAGCTCGATGAGCTTGGGCCTGCCGAAATCCATCAGAGCATCCATGGCAGCCCGGATCGTCCTGCCGGTGAAGAGGACGTCGTCGACGAGCACAACCTTCTTGCCGTTGAGCGAGAAGGGGATGTCCGTCTTGCCGAGCGCGCGCTGCTTTCCGGACTTCATGATGTCATCCCGGTAAAGTGTGATGTCGAGCTTTCCCACGGGGATCGGGACCCCCTCGATGGCGGAGATCTTTTTGCCCAGGCGCTCGGCAAGCAGGATCCCGCCCGTCTGGATCCCGATCAGAACGAGGTCCTCGAACCCCTTGTTCTTCTCGAGAATCTGATAGGCGACCCGCGTGAGCGACCGCTCGATCCCCTCGGCATCCATGACGACCTTTCGCTTTTTCATGCCTTTCCCCTCTCCGGTCTTGAGCCCCGCGACCGCCGCGGCCAAAAAAAAACCTTCCCATCTCACCCGGGAAGGTCCTTCGTCTTCGGCCTGCAGGAACCAATTTTGACAGTCATGGGAGCGACCTTTTTCAATCTCTCTGGATTGCTCTTAAAAGGCGTTGAACGTATATAGCAGACAGGGGGCGGCGGAGTCAAGAAATCCGTAAAGACGGCCAGCGAAGAAGAAGGGTATCGGGTATCGGGATGGATAAAGATTCGTCTGTTATAAATAATCTATAGTACCTTCCCTATACCCGAAACCCTAGACCCATTACCCTGTTCTTCATGGAAAAGAGGGTTGACATCGCAGGCAATATCCATTACAGATAGGCCACTTTATATATCTTTGCCGGGGCTGTTCAAAGGCGATGGATGCGACGGGTCGCTCCATCGTCTCATCGCATCTGGGGCAACAGCCCGGTCTGACCCGGAGGTCGTCAATGGGTACACTCTTTGCGGTTTCCGCAGTGGACTTCGGGGGGGAATTCCGTGGGAATCTCCTCCAGATGGTCGTCGATGCGGGACCGATGGTGCAATTCGTCCTGCTTCTGCTGCTCGTCTTCTCCATTGTTTCCTGGGCCATCATCCTGATGAAGTACCGCCTCGTCTCGAAGACGGAGAAGGAAAACAACCTGTTCCTCGACGCCTACATGAATTCAAGCAAGCTCTCGGACGTGCTGCCCGAGTCGAAACGATATCCCAACTCCACGATCGCGGAAGTCTTCAGGGCAGGCTATCTTGAGCTGGGGAAGATCAACAGGGCCCCGAAGGGAACGTCCCAGGATCTTCTGGACACCTCGGGGTCGGCAACCATCGAGATGAAAGGGCTCGACAATGTGGAGCGCGCCCTCCACCGGGCCTGCAGCACCGAGTCCGCCAAGCTGGAGAGCCTTCTCGGGTTTCTGGCCACGACGGGAAGCGCCTGCCCCTTCATCGGCCTTTTCGGAACCGTCTGGGGCATCATGAATGCCTTCCGCGGCATCGGCGCCCGCGGGTCGGCCACCCTTGCCGTGGTGGCGCCCGGCATCTCCGAGGCGCTCGTCGCCACCGCCTTCGGCCTTGCGGCGGCCATCCCGGCAGTGGTATTCTACAATTACTACTTGAACCGTATCCGGAACATCTCTCTGGAGATGGACAATTTCGCTTCCGAGTTCCTCAATATCATCGAGAGGCATTACCTGCAGAAATAGGCCATGGCAAGGTTCAGAAGAAAGAACAACACGGAAAACAAGCCGCTCTCAGAGATCAACGTGACCCCCCTGGTCGACGTGATGCTGGTGCTGCTCATCATCTTCATGGTCACGGCGCCGATGCTCCAGATGGGGATCGACGTGAACCTGCCCCGCGTGAAGGCCAAGAGCATCAATGTCAGTGAAGAGAAACTCGTGCTGACCATCAACGGCAAGCAGGAGATCTTCATCAATGAATTCAAGACGGCGCTTCCCGATCTCAGCACAAAGCTCGAGAGCATCTTCAAAACGAGGACGGACCGGGAGCTCTTCATGCGGGCCGACAAAGAGGTTCCGTACGGGTTTGTCGTTCAGGTCATGTCCGAGGTCCGCAAAGCCGGTATCGACAAGCTGGGCATGATCACGGAACCGCCCAGGGATTCGAGATGACGGTAAAAATCCTCAGATGGAGAAGTGACGGCGCATCCAGCCTGAACACGGCCATCCTGCTTTCGCTTCTCATTCACGCCATTGCCCTCTCCGTGCTCTTCTTTTCCCCCGCCTTTCCCTCGCGGACATGGACCTTCGGGCCGGCTTACTCCGTGGACCTGGTGAGCGCCCCGGCCAGCCTGGGCAAGAGCGCCACGACAGCCCTTTCGCGGGAGGTCATGAGCGAGGCCCTCAAGGAGAGCGCGCGGGACAATGCCATCGTCCTCAAGAAGAGCATCGTCACGAAGACCCCCACGCCCCTGCTCAAGTCGGATACGCCGTCGAAGAAACAGGACGCTGCGAGACTCAACCAGGCCATCGACGAGATGCGAAGGAAAGCCGAATCCGAAGAGGCAGGCGGTCAGCCCTTCTCCGGACAGGGAAACACGGCCTCGCTGATGAACCAGTACTATGCCCAGATCTGGTCCAAGGTACGGCAGAACTGGGCCCTGCCGCAAAGCATCCTGGCCGACAAGAATCTCGAGGCCGTCCTCGACGTGCGGGTCCTGCGCAACGGCCAGGTGACCGAGATCCGCTTCGAGAAGCGCTCGGGAAACAGCTTTTTCGACCAGTCGGCATACCGGGCGATCCGGAAATCGGACCCTTTCCCGCCGCTTCCGTCCTGGATCCAGGATGCGAGCGTGGATCTGGGGATCAGGTTCCGCTCGGCCGACTATAGAAGATAACGAAGTTTAGAAGTTGGGAAGTTGAGAAACTTGGAAGGGCTTCCGGTTATCCGCGTTGCGACTGGTCCTCCAAGCTTCATAACTTCGCAACTTCCTAACTTCCATCTATTCAAAACGGGAGGTTTTAAGATACGATGAGAAGAAACGGCATCGTTCTTTTTTTTGTGTTTGTTCTTTGGCTTGCTGCGATGGCGCCTGCGGCCGACGGCAAGGTCTACATCAACATCGACTCCCCATCGGCTCAGAAATTCCCCATCGCCATCACCCCGTTCAAGAACATGAACAACGCGAGCAGCCAGGAGAGCCTTTCCCCCTGGTTTGCCGACACGCTCGGGAAGACGCTTGAGATCACGGGGTTCTTCAACATCCTCGACCGCAAGGGCTTTCTCGTCGATCAGACCAAGCTCGGCATCTCCACGGAGAACATCCAATTTCCGGCCTGGACGGGCATCGGCGCCGAGTCACTCGTGACGGGCGGGTTCACCGTGAGCGGCCGCGACCTCACCCTGGAGTGCCGCCTCTTCGACGTCGTGCAGGGAAAGCTCCTCGTGGGAAAGCGTTACACGGGCAAGGTTGAAGAGCGCAAGGAGATGGTCGTGCGGTTTGCCCAGGAGATCCTCGTGGCCCTGACGGGCGAAAAGGGACTCTTTGACACCAAGATCGCCTTTGCCGGCAAGAAGGGCGGTTCGTCGGAGATCCACTATGTCAACTTCGACGGCACGGAGCCGGTGAAGCTCACGAATTACCATTCCATCACGCTCTCGCCGAAGTGGTCGCCCGACGGGAAGCAGATTTCGTTTCTTTCCTACAAAGACGGCGCCCCCGACCTCCATGTCATGGACCTCAACCGCCGGACGACACGGAAGATCCTCTCCACGGGCCGTCTCAATCTTCCCGCCACCTGGTCGACAGACTCGAAGCGGATGCTCGTGACCTCTAGCAAGGACGGCAGCGAGGACATCTACATCCTCAATCTCGCCGACAGCCGGATGACGAGGCTGACCAACGACCCGGCCATCGACGTTTCGCCCACCTGGTCCCCCGACGGCAAGCAGATCGCTTTTGTCTCGGACCGGGGAGGAACACCCCAGATCTATGTCATGGACGCAACCGGCGCCAATGTCCGGAGGATTACCTTCGAGGGGGGCTACAATACCTCACCGAACTGGCATCCCCGTTCCAGTCGCATAGCCTATGAGGGCCGGGCCGGCGGGACCTTCCAGGTCATGGTCATGGAAACCGAGGGGGGCACCCCCGTCCAGCTTACAACCAACGGTCGCTGCGAAAACCCCGCCTGGTCCCCCGACGGGCGCTACATCGCCTTTGTATCGCGCCTGGGCGGCAAGTCAAGGGTCTGCGTCATGAACTCCAACGGCACCAACGTGCGCGTCATCCACGAGGGGCTCGATGCCTACGTGTCCCCCACGTGGTCTCCCCACTTAAATTTCTATTGACGATACCGGAGGTATGGTTTAAGACAGTCTCGTCAAAAGCAAACTCCTTACGGGCACTTGCCTGATCCTGCCCGCAGGGTTCAAAGGAGGAATGGCAATGAGAAGATACGGGATCCTTCTGGCAGTATTCATGGCGTTCGTGCTGGCCATCACGCTGACAAGCGGGTGCAGCACCCCTAAGAAGGCCACGAAGGAGGACGTGACAAAATCCGGGACGAAACCGGGGCTTTCGGATGAGGAACTGGCCAGGCAGCGGGCTGAACAGGAAGCCCGTGAACGGGCTCTGCGCGAGCAGGCCATTCGGGACCAGGAAGCCCGCGACAGGGCGGCGGCCGCCGAGGCGGCGAGCCTGAAGGACCTCTCGCGGATCTATTTCGATTTCGACCGTGCGGAACTCAGCAGCGAAGCCCGCGAGATCCTGGGCAAGGTGGCCGCTCAGCTCAAGGCAAGCCCGAAGAAGGCCCTCACGATCGAAGGCAACTGTGACGACCGAGGCACCAACGAATACAACCTCGCCCTCGGCCAGCAAAGGGCGGATGCGGCGGCCCGCTATCTCCAGAACCTCGGGATCGACCGCAAGCGGATCAAGACCATCAGCTACGGCGAGGAGCGCCCGGTCTGCTCGGAGGCGACGGAGGCCTGCTGGCACAAGAATCGCAACGCGACCTTCGTTTATCGATAGAAAGCAGCTCGCCATGGGAGGTCTCACCGTGAAAAAAACGATCATCCTTCTGATTCCGCTTTTCCTTCTCTGGATAGGCGGTTGCGCCACGACCGACGATTTGAAGAAGACGCAACGGGACTACGAGAGCAAGATGTCGTCCCAGCGAACGGACGTGGAAAAGCTCCAGGCCCGGCTCGATGCGCTCGAGAAGAACTACGGCGAGACGACGAAAGACCTGCGGAAGAATCAGGCCGATCTGGGTGCCGACTTCGGCAGCATCCGGGACAGCGTTCAGGCCATGCGGGGCCAGGTCGAGGAGATGAACAAGGAATTCTCCGGCCTCGGAAAGGGACAGAACATCAAGAGCCGCCTGGACGACATGTCCTTCCGGATCGGTTACATCGAGAACTTCCTCGGCATCGCGAAGAAGGAAACCCCCAACGGCGCGAAGGTTGAAGGGCAGGGCATTGGCGCAGCCGAGGCGCCGGGGGAGCCGAAAAGCGACGTGGAGGCGGCCTACAACGCCTGCTACAAGATCTTCAAGGAAGGCCAGTACGTCAAGGCCCGGGAGGAGTTCGTAAAATTCCTGAAGCAGCATCCCAAGACGGCCTATTCGGACAACGCCCAGTTCTGGATCGGGGAGACCTGGTACGTCGAGGAGAAGTACGAAAGGGCCATCGTGGAGTACGAAAAGGTCGTGAAGGATTACCCGTCGGGCGACAAGGTCCCTTACGCGCTCCTGAAACAGGGAATGGCCTTTCAGAAGCTGGGCGACAAGGCGAGCGCCCGGATCGTTTACAACCAGATAATCAAGAAATACCCCAATAGCAACCAGGCGCGGGTGGCCAAGGCCAAACTCACCGAATTAAAGAAGTAACGGCGGCCGAAGGCCGCCGGCTTCAGGCTTCAGGAAGAGAAGACGTAGTGAAAGGGTAGAAGGGTTCCCTGACGAAACAGACCAGATAGACGAGACAGACAAAAAGGGCGCCGGCCGTGAGGCTGAGCGCCCTTCTTAGTTGGAGACCCTTGGGGTGACGCCATCGGGTGGCTTGAGGCGGAAGAAATCCGGGTCGTCGTCTCTCGAGACTAGTTCCATGTCCGCGTTGCGAAGGGATAGACGGACCTTCGCCATCCCCTCCGTTTCGATCTCGATTCTGCCGGGCACAGTCAGCGAGCCCACTTCCACCGCGTCGTGAAACAGGGCCCGGTATGCCGTGTTTCCGTTCCGGTCGGCGATTTCAAGTTTTACCAGGCGGCCCGTGACCGGATCGACCCACAGGGACTGGGCCCACGTGCCCTGGGCATACACGTCCAGGCGGAAGCGGTTTCCGGCGATGGAACCTTTCACGTTCTTCACGCCGGAGATACCGGGGGGTTGCCCGTAAAGGAGGGCCACGAGGTCCAGCGGTTTCACCGCGGGGGGGAAGATGCGCCGGATAGGCTCCGACGATTCCGTCCCGACCACAAACTCCCCCGAACGGGGCAGAAACATCCGGATTTCGGACCCCTTCACCGTGAGCATGAAGTCCGGCAGCCCGATGACCGACAGATCTTCCAGGCGCAGGCTGTCGGGACGTTTTGCCGCCGCGGCGATCTTGAAGGTGTAGCGCTCGCCGGGAAGGCTTGCCACGACATGAAGGATCCCGACGAGGGTCTTGCCGGGAGCGGCATCCGCGGTGAGTCTTTCGAAGAGAGCTGCCGGGGGCGGCATGTCGGCTTCGGAGACGACCATCTCCTTTTCATGGGCGCAGCCGGCAAGCATGGCGAGCAGGCAGCACACGAGCGCCATTGGGACGAGCCTGATCTTGACGCAGGTTCTTTGCATACATGAGTGCAGAAGGTGAGAAGGTGAGAAGGTGAGAGGGTTGGATGGGCTTCTGGTTATACGCATGTTGAAAGATTCTCCGACCTTCTTACCCTCTTCTTGAGAACGGCTCCGCATCCCGGTCATGGAGGGCGGTGCCGGGCAATGGATACCTCACTTGCGGGTACCCTTGCGGGCCTCGAGCCACTCGATTTTCTCTTTCAGCCCCTTCATGTCGGGCTTGAGCTTCAGAGCCTTCTGATACTGTACCATGGCATCCTTGGGCTTTCCGGCTTTCGCGTAAGCATCGCCCAGATGATCGGCAATGGCCGCGTCTTCCGGCAGGATGGATGCCGCTTCCTTCAGGTACTTGATGGCCTCGTCGATCCGGTTCTTCCGGAAGTAGACCCAGCCGAGGCTGTCGGTGATGAAACCGTCGCCGGGCTTCAGGGACAGGGCCTTCTTGATCATGGCCTCGGCCTCATCGAGCTTGATCCCGCGGTCGGCCCAGCTGTATCCGATGAAGTTGAGGGCCTCCGGGTTGTCGGGGTCCTGCTTCAGGATTTCCTCCATCTCACGGACGCCCTCGTCGGGGCGTCCCGTCTTGTCGTAGATCATGCCGAGCCGGTAGCGCAGGTCGATGCTCTTCGGCGCCGCCACGAGCCCCTCCTTGAGGGTTGTCTCGGCCTCGGCGAGCTTGCCGTCGCCCTCGTAGAGAGCTGCCAGCAGACCATAGAGGGCTGCTTCATTCTTCTTCGCGTCCAGGGCCTTTTTTGCCCGCTCGATGGCCTCAGCGGTCTTGCCCTGGCTCTTCAGGATGTAGCCGGCCCGCACCTGGGCGCTTCCGTAAAGCGGCGAGGTGTTCGGGATACGGTCGTATTCCCGGAGTGCCTCGTCCATCATCTTCCGTTCCTCGTAGGCTCCCCCGAGAAAATAGCGCGCCTCGTGGTCGTTGGGGCCGCTTGCCAGCAGGATGTTCAGTTCCTCGATGGCCCGCTCGGGCTTCTGGGTTTCCATGAGGGCCAGGGCAAGCGTGAGTCGCGCCTCGCGGTTGCGGCTGTCGAGCTTCAGGACGCCCTCGAGAATCCCGATGGCCTCCTCGTACTTCTTCTCCCGGATATCCAGTTTTGCCAGGCGCAGCCGGTACGCCATGCGCTGAGGGTGCTCTTCGATCAGCTGTCCGTAGATCTTCCTCGCCTTACCGGTTTCGTTCTGGATTTCGTAGAGCAGTGCGAGATCCGACAGGGCCGACTCGAAGCCCGGCTTCAGGGCGACGGCCTTCTCCATCCAGACCGAGGCATCCTTGTAGAGCTTCATCTCCCCGTAGATCTTGCCGAGATAGTAGTGCCCCATGACGCTCTTGGGGTCCTGCTCGAGGAGGGTTTTCAAGATTCCTACGGCTTCTTCGTAGCGCTTCGTCTCGGCGTAGATCACGCTGAGGTACAGGTAGACGTCATGATTTTTCGGATCCAGGGCGATCACACGCTTGTAGGCCCCGATGGCCTGGTCGTAGTCCTTTTTGAAAAGGTAGATGCTCCCCATGAGGGCGTAGGTTTCCACCTGGCCGGGGTTGTGAATGAGGGACTGCTCACACACGTTAAGCGCCCGGTCGAGATCTCCCATCTTCACGTAAAGAGAGGCCAGCTCCGCGGCGAGGAAGGCCGACTTCGGGTCCAGCGAGAGGGCCTTCTCATATTCTTTGGCTGCCTCGGAGAGCTTGCCGTCCAGCATGAGCTGCGTGCCGAGGGAATAGTGATAGGTGGCCTCTCCGAAGGATCCCCCGGTCCCGGGGTCCTGTGCCGCTGCCGGAGCGACAGGGCCTATCAACGCGATGAGGGCGATGGCCAGCAGGGCAGCGTTTCGAATCATTTCTTTCATGGTGTCCTGTTCCTGTTCTTGTTTCCATCGGGCCCGCTTTTCCCGGGGCCTTGCCTGCTTTCGACCAGGGCGGAGACGGGCACAAGCTCGATCCCCGCGGACTTGAGCTGCGGGATCATTTCCTCCAGGGCTGCAACCGTCTCCGGGTAAGGGTGCCCGATCAGGAGAAGTTCGTGCCACTCGTTGCGGGTCTCGAGGAGCTTCTCCAGGTGAACCCTGGCCCATCCCCGGTCCTCGGCATCGTCGATGAAAAGGTCCCGTGGCGTAAACGGGATGGCTTTTTCGCCGGCCAGCTCCCGGGCCGCCGAGGCCTCCGTCGTCAAGCTGTCGACGAAATAGAGACCCCTTCCGGACAGCACGTCGAAAACGACCCGGAGCGGTTCGCGCGCCTCCATGAACTTCGAACCCATATGGTTGTTGACCCCTTCGGCGTGGGGTACCGATTTCATGTTCTCTTCCAGGGTCTTCCGGATCTCGCGGGCCGTCATGGAGGCAAAAAGGGCGCCCCGCCCGGGATCGCGGTCCGGGTAACCGTGAGGTTCCATGGGAAGGTGGAGAAGGACTTCTCTTCCCGCGCGGTGAATCGCCTCGGCGGAAGACCTGGAGTGGGGCAGGCGCGGAAGGACGGAGAAGGCCAGGGGGGCATCAATGGCCAGAAGCCTTCTCAGGGCCCCGGGATCATAACCGATGTCATCGATGAGAATGGCGATCTTCTTCCTCTCGACCTTCCTCACGACGGCAGTGGGCGTGCCGATCTGTTCCGGCTCGGCGGCTTTGGGTGTTATCTCCACCGTCGGCGGGACCACGGGAGGTGCAGGCGCGCTGCCGCGATCGCCGCCGGGAATCAGCCAGACGGCAATGATGCCTGCGACACAGGCGATCAGGAGAGCGAGGGCCGTCCTCGTACCCCGCTTACCGGGGGAGCGCCTTTTCTTCCTACTCTTCAAGGGTCGTACCGGGCTATCCGTTCTTGCCGATGCGCTTGAATACCTCCCAGCTCTTGAGGATGTCGACGGCGCTCTTCAGCTGATTGTCCCGCTGCAGATCGGTTTTCTCCTTGCCCTTGTCTTTGTCCTTGCTCTGGTCTTTGTCCTTGTCCGTGACCTCGGCCGGTTTCTTTTCGGGCGGCTTCTTTTCGGGCGGCTTCTTTTCGGTTTCACGATCCCCTTTGATGTGGCCCTTGAGGTCCTTCTCACGCAGCATCTGGGCATCGGCCGTCTCGGGGCCATCGGCCTGGCGGACGAGCTCGATGACGATGTCGGGCTTGATGCCCTCGGCCTGGATGGAGCGGCCCTTGGGGGTGAAGTACTTGGCCGTCGTCAGTTTCAGGGCAGAGCCGTCCTCGAGGGGGATCACGGTCTGCACGGAGCCTTTCCCGAAGGTCTGCATCCCCAGCACGACGGCCCGGCCGTTGTCCTGCAGGGCTCCCGCGAGAATCTCCGAGGCGCTGGCCGTGCCCTCGTTCACAAGGACCACCATGGGGACCGTGGGCTCGGTGCCGTCATCCTTCGCGACGAACTTGCTCTCGATGGCCTTCACGCGGCCCTTCGTCGAGACGATGGTACCCGTCTTGAGGAACGCGTCGGAGGTCTTCACGGCCTGGTCGAGGAGCCCTCCGGGGTTGTTCCGGACGTCGATGACGATCCCCTTGAGGTCGCTGGACTTGCCGTTGACCTGCTGGAGGGCTTTCCGGAGCTCATCCAAGGTCGACTCCTGGAAGGAGGAGATGCGGATGTAGCCGATGTTGCCCTCGTACATGTTGGTTTTCACGCTCTTGATCTTGATCACGGCCCGGGTGATGACGTAATCCTTGGGCTCCTTCATGTCCTTGCGCAGGATCGTGAGGGTCACCTTGGTGTTTTCGGGGCCGCGCATCTTCTTCACGGCGTCCTGGATGGTCATCCCCTTCGTGATCTGGCCGTCAATCTTCACGATCCGGTCGCCGGCCTGGAGCCCCGCCTTGAAGGCCGGAGTGTCCTCGATGGGGGAGACGACGGTGAGCTGGTCGTTCTGCATGGCAATCACGATCCCCAGCCCTCCGAAGGTCCCACTCGTGTCCACCTGGAGCTCCTTGTACTGCTCCGGTGTCAGGAAGGAGCTGTGGGGGTCCAGAGACTTGATCATGCCGGCGACGGCCTCGTCGATCAGCTTTTTCTGCTTTACCTCTTCGACATAATTTTTCTCGACGATGTCGAGGACTTCGTTGAAGATCTTGAGACTCTTATACGTGGATGAGTCCACAGCCGACACCCGGCTGTCGCCATAGGGGCCGAGGACAATGAACAGCGCGAGAAGAAGGCAGAGGGTCAGGAGAAGTTTACCCTTGGCATTTTTCATCGTTAAAAACCTCCATGAAACCGCGAACATATTGCTTAATATGTAAAACTAGCACGTTTTCATGAAATGTCCATGAATATTTTAGGAACAAAAAAAGTGTCTTAGTGAAAAAAACAGTGTCTGAGTGTCTGAGTGAAGAAAACAAGAAAAGAGGTCATAACAGGGCCAGGAACTGCCGAATGTTGGTTTCTTCACTTAAACACTTGGACACTCAAGCACTTAGACACTTGTTTTCCCTTGAGGCTTCTCTCAATGCAACACGCCCCGGGCAACCTGCTCCGGTGCCGGCACCGCCTGACCCTGGGGAAGTGGCTTTCCCCAGCGGCTCACAGCCCCGGCAATCCGGTCGAAACAGGCTGCTGTTTTCGATCCGGGTTCGGCAAGGACGAGAGGCTCCTGACGGAGAATGGATCTCGGCACCGCCTCGTCCCGGCAGATGGGGCCCAGGTAATCCAGGGCAAACCCCAGAAACCGCCGGCAGATCCCGTCCACGTGGTGAAAGATCTTTTGCCCCTCGCGCTCGTCGGCCACGGCATTGGCGATGAGGCTGAAGGTGTCCCGCCCGAAAACCTGATGCAGGACCTTCATCATGGCGTAGGCATCGGTGATCGACGTGAGTTCGCGGTTGAGGACGACGATGTTGCGGGGCGCCAGCAGGTTGAACTGAAGGACCGTCTCGGCGATCCCCGCGCCCGTATCGAGCAGGATGACGTCATAGCCCTCCTGGGAGAGGACCACGCTTTTCACGATCTGGATCTTCTCGTAAAGCAGCTGAGCCATCTCGCGCACGCCGGAGCAGGCGGGCAGGAGGTCGAACCCGCCCTTCACGGGGATGATGACGTCCTCCGCGCGTGCCTGGCCGAAGAGGACATCCTTCAGGGTCAGCTGCGGGTAGATGCCCAACATGATGTCCACATTGGCGAGCCCCAGGTCGCAGTCCACCACGAGGACCTTCCGGCCCTGTGCGGCCAGGGTCGTGGCGAGGTTGACCGTGACGAAGGTCTTGCCGACGCCTCCCTTGCCGCTCGTGACGGTGGCGATGAGGGGGCTCTTGGTGGGGTTCTCTGTCATTTTTTCATGTGTCCTCGAAAGGCGGTGTCCCCGCGGCTCGAATCCGGGGGTGAGAAGGTGAGAGGGTAAGAAGGTTGGATTTGCTTTCCGCCTGGCATCCGTCTCCGGTTCTCCAACCTTCTTACCCTCTCACCCTCTTACTTTCTATTTTTAACTAAGCGTCCGTCCGAAGGCTGAACAGCGCCTCACGCTCGTTTCGCGCCACCGCCCCCCGCTGGCGATCCTGCGTCGGAGCCTGTGCGGGGTGGCTGATGCGATTCTTTCCGGCCTTCTTGGCCCGATACAATTCACTATCGGCTTGTTTGAAGAATTCTTCAGCACCAACCGGGCTGGATGGCTCGAAGGCGGCGAGGCCGAAGCTTGCCGAGACCCGCACGGCCATCTTCCAGGTGAAGTGGGCGGTGAATTCCCTGAGTCGATTCGCGATGCCGATGCCGTCCAGCAGCGACGTGGCGGGCATGATGACGGCAAACTCGTCGCCGCCGTAACGGCAGACGAAGTCCGTGGGGCGCAGCTTTTCACGGATGAGTCCGCCCATCTGGATGAGAAACCTGTCGCCCTCGTCGTGGCCGAGCCGGTCGTTGATTTCCTTGAAATTGTCGAAGTCGATGATCATAAGGCTGCAGGGCAGCCCTGTTCGCCTTGACCGTGCCATCTCGATCTCGAGCTGGATCGAGAAAAACCGCTTGTTGTACAGCCCCGTGAGGTCGTCGCTCAAGCTGAGCGACTTCAATTGCCTGTTCTCGCGTTCGAGCGCTGCGATGCGGCTCAGGAGGTCCTCGCCCGGATCAACGACCAGGTCGGCAGCGGAGGCAAGAAATTCCCGGTCCTTTGATGAGAGCCCTTCGGCCAGGATGACAAAGGCCTCCGACGGGGAATCTTTCCCGAGGCGCAACCAGGCTTTGAACGTCCGGTTCTCCCCGAGAATCGCGTTGAGAGACCGGCGCCTTTTGGAACCGTGAGACTTTGAACTTGCTTGCTTTTTTGTTTTCGACGTGGTCGGCATGAGCCCTTGGATCGTCATTGCGGGCATGGCGATGCAATCTCTCTGGAGTGCATTATCGCCCATGCCCATATGCAATGACCGGTTTTCAACGAAGTGGTGCAAGAAGGGTGCCTGCGGCGGGCTGAGAGAGGGTATAGGGTATAGGGGAATGGTGGTTACGGTTCTCCCTTCTTTACCCGAGACCCGAAACCCGATTCCCGATACCCTGTCTTATGGCAGCTTCATGTTCCGGCGCTGCATTTCCACGCGTACCTCGGCCCGGCGGTTTCGCAGCTCGTCGGATCCGCCGCCTCCGACGGGAGCAGAGACTCCTACACCCACGCCACCCCCGCTGCCGCCGCCCCAGCCGCCGCCCCAGCTGCCCCCGCCGATGCCTATGCCGACCGACGATGCAGAACCCGAGCGCTCCCGGCGGTCGATCTCTTCGGTGAGGCGGTAGTAGTAAAGAAGCAGCTCGTCATTGTCCATCTTTTTGAAATCCTGGGCAATGAGCGTTCCCGCTTCGCTTCCTGCTTGATTCGCGCAGCCGGACAGGCCGAGTGAGGCCAGAAGGACAAGGAGTGCAAGAAAACTGAACGTTATCTTCTTTGTCTGCATGGCCGTTCCTTTCACGGTGAGGATGATGAGAGTATAGAAGGGTCTCGGGGGTGTTGTCAATTCACAACAGGCACCGTCGCTGCTGGTCAGCGAAATGCCGATGCTGTCTGCAGGTCGGGTCGTTTGCCGTTTTGGGACTTTCGGAACTCCCAGGGCGCAACCGGTGCCGGATCTCCCCAGAGACCGGCTCGGGCGGCCCGGGCTTGCACTTCGATTTCGGCCAGGTGCGGATCCCGGGAGAATCGCTTGAAGTGCCAGGCGTAGCCGGCCCGGAGGATTTCCTCGTTGAGGCAGCGGCCGCCGACATGCACCCAGGCAACGGTGCGGCCGTAGCGGTCTCGGGTCACGGGATGGACCTCGGCGACCTTGCCGAAGGCCAGCTGCGAGGTGAAGGTTTTCGCTTTCTGTCCGAAGGCCTGGCGCTTCTCGGGACAGTCTATGCCATAGAGGCGGACCGGGACGGACCTGCCATCCTGGAGAACGGAAATCGTGTCTCCGTCGGCGATACCGCACACGCGCCCTGACCAGCCGTGAGCCGGTGCCGCCGCGAGAAGCAGAAGAATCAGGATGGGAAAAAGAAGCCGCGGATTTCCTCTCATGCTTATTCTATCGGTCGCAATCCGGCCGGCCTTGATTCGTTTGCCCCGCACGCCACAGGCTCACGAGGTCGAAGGGGTATACAATTTGCACTCGAAACGGCATTCCGGTATGGAAGATCCGCAGCGCATACTTTTGGGGGAAAACGACGATGAACCTGAGACAGCGTATTTTTACCGGTCTGCTGGTCCTGTTGCTTGCGCCTTCCGCGGCACTGGCGCAGACGGATCCGGCCAGGCTCGATCCATCCGTATACAAAAATTGCTTTTCCTCCGGATCGGAGAAGGCGGAAGATGTGATTGCTGCGTGCAGCGCCATCGTGGAAAATAAACCTCAGGCCGCCGAGGCGTATTACAACCGCGGCGTCGTCCGCATGGGGCTCAATCAGCTCGATGAGGCGCTGGCTGACTTTGACAAGGCCACTGAACTCAAACCGCGGGATCCCGATGCCTGGAACAACCGCGGCCTCGTGAACGATCGGCTCGGCCGGCCGGCCGAGGCCCTCCTCGATTTCTCCCGGGCCATCAAAATCGACGACGCATACGGGAAGGGATACAACAACCGCGGCCGAGTCTATCTCAAGCTGGGTCGCACGGCTGAGGCTGAAGAGGATTTGAAAAAAGCGGCCAGGCTGGGTGTAAAGGAGGCCGAGAGCTACCTGAACGCCAGGGGCATTGGCTATGCCGCCCCGAACCGCTTCGAGGTGGCCCTTTCCTATTCCCGGTATGACTACAAGGAGGATCTCACCCCTCCCCTCAAGAGCACGGAAACGGGCTGGGTACCCCAGGTGCGACTGGGCTACAGCTACCTGGCCGACAACCAGTACTACTTCCGGGTCTTCGGCGAAGCGTCGGTGGCCGATGATGACACAGACTACGACGGCTCTACGATGGGAGGCGTACCGCTGAAGGACACCACCCGCAACGATTTCGCTCGCCTCGAAATGAACGCGGGGTACACCTTCAAGGGCAATCTCCCTGTATCCATCACACCCTATGCGGGAGTGGGCTGGCGTTACTGGAAGCGCGACATCGGCTACAACGAATTCTACAGCTGGTGGTACATCCCCGTGGGGGTCAAGGTCCTCTACCCGATGACGGAGAGATTTTCGATCGGGCTGAATGCCTCCGTGAACTTGATGTTCGACGGCCGCATGACCATTTCCTACAAGGATGACACTTTTGCCAACACCACGTTGCAACTGGGAAACCGGCCGGGGGGCCTCGTGGAGCTGCCCGTGAGCTGGCGGCCCCGGGTGAACTGGGCCTTCACGGTAACGCCATGGTACGAATACAGCGAGATCGGCGAAAGCCCCTGGGAGCGATTTTATTACGCGGATGGAACCTACACGGGCTTTGTGGTGCGTGAGCCTTCGAGCCGGACGCATCAGTTCGGAATAAGGTTATCCACTGAATACCTCTTTTAGCTCACCGGAGGAGGTGCAACTGACATACAAGCGAAGGTAAGAAGGTGAGAGGGTAAGAACGTTGGATGAGTCGGAAGCCAAATTCTTGCCCCCCGCATCTCCAACCTTCTCACCTTCATACCCTCTTACCCTCCATCTTTAGGGCGCCTTGCATCTGGGCATTTTTGAACAGCCTGTTGAGGCTGGCCTCGTGCATGCGACAGGGTGCAGGGACGGAAAAGAAGTGTCTGAGTGTCTAAGTGTCAGAGTGTCTGAGTGAAGATATGAAAAAGTAGTCATTGCGAGCCGAGCCTCGCGAGGCGTGGCAATCTTCGTTTGAGAAATGAAAATCCCCCTCTTCCTCCCCCCCTCCGTGAAAACACGATACCCTGATCTTCCTCTCCCCTGGCGGGAGAGGAGGTGAGGGGGAATGATCTTGTTCCGCTTTTTCCACCGTCACCCTGACCCTCTCCCCTCAAGGGAGAGGGAAATTAAGGAATGCGGTTCCCGTAGGGGGAATGACAGGGGGCGCAGCCCGTCAGGGTGCGCAACCATGTCCGGTTCATTCCTTGCCGGGCCGCCCCGCGAAGCGGATCAGGGCGGCAAAGGGGATTTTTTTGTGAAGAAAGCGTGGATTTGATGTGCGGCGGGGTGGTATAAAAGAAAGAGCCGGGGTTTCCCGGCTTTCATGTACCCGATGGAGGATCGAGACCGAGGCGAGAGAAAAGAGGAGGGACGAACGGATGAGCACGCTGTATTTTGATGATTTCCAGGTCGGCGACCGCTTCGAGTCGCCGGGCATGACGGTGACGGAGGGCCAGATCATCGACTTCGCCATGCACTTCGACCCGCAGGTCTTCCATGTCGATGCCGAGGCGGCGAAGGCGACCCCTTACGGGGGGCTCATCGCGAGCGGCATCCACACCATCGCCCTCACGTTTCGCCTTTTTCTGATGACGGGCGCCCTCAACGCAGAAAACAGCCTGGGCTCACCGGGGTTCGACGAGTTGAAGTGGCTCAGGCCCGTCCGCCCCGGCGACACGCTGCGCGCCGCAGGCGAGGTTCTGGAACTCAGGCCCTCGAAGGCAGGCGACCGGGGCATCGTGCGGCTCCGTTACTCCACGCACAACCAGAAGGGCGAGACGGTCTTTACGGTCATCGGCAACCAGCTCGTCCGCCGCAGACCGCCGGGCAAGGAGTAGAAAACCCGCCATGGCGATGCCGTTCCGCCCGAGGGATCTCATCCTGCTTGCCGTCGTGTTCTCGTCGATGGCGGCGGGCATCTGCTGCCCGCAGGTCTTCGCCTTCCTGCAGCCTTACCCGCTTCTCTGCCTCATGATTCTCTTCTTTATGAGCTTTCTCTCCATCCGGCTCGAGGCGGTCTGGGAGGCCCTGCACCGGGCAAGCCTGTCGATCCTTTCCCTCGTTGCGCTGAAGATGGTGATCCTGCCAGTGCTCCTCTACGGGCTGTTCCTGCTTGTCCTGCCCGATTACGCCCTTTCTGCGCTCCTGCTGACCGCGGTGTCAACGGGCGTCGTGGCGCCGTTCATGTCGAACCTCGTGGGCGGCAACAGCGCCCGCGTCCTTGTCGTCACCGTCATCACCTCGATCCTGGTGCCCTTCAGCCTGCCGGCCGTCGTGGAAATCGTCCTCTCGCAGAGCGTGAGCTTTTCCTTCTGGGACATGCTCCGGGTGCTGGCCCTGGCCATCTTCGTCCCCATCGCCGCCGTGCAGGCGCTGAGGCGGTTTGCCCCGCAGCTGCTCGACGCTGCGAACCGCCAATCCTACCCGGTGAATCTCGTCATGTTCGCCTGCATCACGCTCGGTGTGTTTTCGAAATATGCCGAGATCTTCTACAGCGACCCCACCCTGATCGCGGAGGCGGCCCTCGTCGGCATCGTCCTGTCGGTCGTGTACAGTGCTGCGGGGATTCTCTTTTTCCGGGGCAGGCCGGTGGAAGACCGCCTGGCCGGCGCCGTCATGCTGGCGCACATGAACAACATCCTGATGGTCGTCTTCTCGGCCCAGTTCTTCGGCCCCAGGGAAACCATGACGGCGGCCATGTACCTTCTGCCCTTCTTCGTGCTTGTCCTGCCGCTGCGGTATTACGGTGGCCACGCAAGGGCGGACAGGTGAGTTGCAAGGGAAGATTCAGGCGAAACGATAATCCGGGGTGGGTGTAGATCAGCGGTCGGGCTTCTCGCGGAAGCCTCCCGCGAAGGTGATGGCGCAGGTGGTTCCGTACGTGGAGTGGGGACCGCAGTCGACGCCCATCACGTGGAATGCCGCATTGAAGAGGTTTGTCCGGTGCCCGCGGCCGGGCACGCCGTCATCGACGATGAAGGCGGTCACCACGTCCCGGGCCGTCCGCTGCCCGTATGCGACATTCTCGCCGATGACGGAATCCCACTGGCCGTGGCGTTCGACCCTCTCGGAGGGCGTGCTCCCGTCGGGACCCGTGTGGCCGAATCCGCCCGATGCCCCCTGCGACGCCACGAGGTCGCGCGCTGCACGCGACAGTCCCCGCGAATAATCAAGGGCGCCCGCGGGCCGCTGCTTTTCGAGCCAGCGGATCGCCTCGTCCACGGCAGCAAGCCCCTCCTTGGTCCGGACGGGTCCTTCGCCGGGCCGCCCCAGCTGCTTGCCCCGGTAATACTGCCGCTGACCCCGCAGCCAGAAGGCATAGACAGCCGGATTCGTCCTCGCCAGGTTGACCTCCTTCACGATCCCCTCTTCGAGGGCTGCAAAATCGACATTCCCGGCGGCCTGCACAGGCTCGATGCACAAGAGCCCGATGGCGGCGCTCAAGCCGAGGAAGGCGAGCAGGAGCAGCGGGCCGCGCGAGGTGTCTTTCTTGCGCATGCCTGCCCCTTACCAGTCCTTGATCATCACGCCCACGCCGATGCGGTTCGTGTAATGGTTGTAGTCGACGAGGGTCTCGCCGTACCCCGTGAAGTACTGGATGTAACAATTGAGAGGCCCGATGCAGGTAAAATCAAACCCGAGCTGCAGGGTGCTGCGGTTGTCGTCGTCAAAACGCAGGTTGTTGCGGAACATGAGGCCGAAGTGGTAGTCGATCCCGCATGTTTTTCCATGGTACCCGGCCCATATCTCGCCGTATCCCAAGTAGGAGTCTATGTCGGGGTTGTCGTCGTTCTCGGCGCTTTCGGGCAGCCGGTACCAGGTTTTGAGGACGACGTCGAAAGGCTCCCACTCGAAGCCGAAGTTCGCCATGAGGCGGTTCCAGCTCCGCGAGAGGGGTTCGCTCTGGCCGTTGGACTGGTGGTTCAGTCCGACCTGGATGAACTGGAGTTTAAGGGGGTTTCGGCCCAGCCGGACAAGGTCGTCGCCCATCCGGGTGTTGAACAGGACCTCGGGCTCGTAGTTGGTCTCCCGGAAGGGGGCGGAGTTGCTCCAGTTCCAGAACTGCCATTGCGACAGCTGCGTATAGGCCGCCCAGAAATCCGCCTTCTTCTTGATGAACGGGATCGGGATGTCCTCCAGGAGCTTCATCTTCAGGCTGACCTGGAACTTGGACTCGGCGTCCTGCAGCTGCGTGCCCGGGTTGACCGACTCGTAGGGCTCCTTGTCCAGGTTGCCGTTGTAGGTGTACAGGAGGAAGTAATTCTCCCGGTGGGCACGGATGGCCCACCGTCCAGCATTTTCACGGCTTTCATCGTCGAGCAGCCATGCCTTCGACATATAGCTCGACTTGCTCGGCGGCTTCGGGTTGAGGCCTGCCATTCTGTCGTACTCGTAGAGACGCTCCGAATCGTCGCAGATTTTTTTACAGGCGTCGACACCGTCGGCCTTTTTTGCCGGGGATTCCCCTGTTTCCCAGACACAGTCCGTCAGGCATCTCCACCAGCTGTAGTTTACTGCTTCGTCGTAGCAGCGAAGCCGATCGGCGGAATAGAAGGAATCTTTGCATTTGGCGAGACCCCCCGCCGCTTCGGCTGCCGCCGGGGTCGCGGATAGTGCATCAGGTTTTGTGACCGGCGCCGGAGTCACGGTCTGGGTTCCCGGTTGAGTTGCAGGCGCCGAAATGGGGGCGTGAGAGGGGGGCGGAGCTTTTTGTCTCCGCTCGGCTATGTCGTCGTAACATTTAAGCCGGTCTTCTTTCTTAAGCTTGTAGCAAGCATCGTAATCTTCAATCGTATCGGCGGCATACCCCTGTGCTCCGAAGAGCCAGGCAAGCAGAAAACACGCAAGCAGCAGAGTGCGGATCATGACTCCCCTTTCCCCGGGTAAACGACTGTCCGGGATGATCCTGTGCCAGATGACCCTCTCAAACCTGACGACGGTTTCTGAATGAAGCCGCATCAAAGATGGATGGAGAGGCTGGCTTTTCCGTTCCGGGTTTATGCTTCAGGACTACAGGTTCTTCTCGAGGAACCTCATCATCTGCCTGAAGACCCCCTCGAGGATGTCCGCCGAGATGAAGTAGTCCGGGCATTCCTGGTAGAACAGGACATTCATGGCCTTCGCGGCCTCGTCGACATTTCCCTTCTCCTTGAGGATCCCCTCCATCATGGCGCGCAGTTTTTTCCCTTCGCGGAAGGTCAGGTCGATGAAGCCCCGGGCGTCCTCGCCTGTGACATAGCCATAGTGGTCGGCGCAGAGATAGTCCACGGCGAGGGGCTTCATTCTTTCGAGGCTCTCCATGTACTGGGTGAAGTTGGTGTTCGCCGAGGCGAAGGAGCCGTCCCGGTAAGGGATGCCGCCGCCGTCGGAGGCGAAGAGGGCCTTGCGATCGGGCTCGTAGGCCGTGATCGAGCAGTTCGTGTGCCCGGGCGTGTACAGGACGTTCAGTGTCGTCCCGCCCATATCGATCCGGTCCCCTTCGGCCACGGTTTTACCCGTGATGTCGTCACGCCAGGCGTAGTCGAAACCCTCGAGTGCCGCCCCGAGCCCCATCTTGTCCGCCACGATTTTGCTGAATTGATTGGCAATGTCGATGGCCTTCTGCATCTGGAGGATCCTCCAGGTCTCCGCCGAGCCGTAGACCTCGATGGCCGGCCAGTTGCGCTTGAAGTGGGGGATGACCCCGATGTGGTCGAAGTGGGAGTGCAGGATCAGGATCTTCGTGATCTTTGCCGGGTCGATCCCGAATTCCTTCATCTGCTTCAGGACGTCGGGGAGGATGTGCGCAAGCCCCCCGTTGATCAGGATGGATCCGTTTTTGCCCTCGAGCAGATACACCCCCGATTCCTCGCGGCCCAGGTACCAGAGATTGTCCGTGATCTTTCCCGCCGTGCGATGCCTCATGGATATGCCCCCCTTGAAAAGATGGAAGTTAGGAAGTTAAGAAGCCAAAAAGATCGGATCCGGCCATCGCACGAACTGTCTCGAGTGAACGAGCGGACCTTGATGACCTCGGACTCTTGACCCCTTGACGTACCATACCCCAAAATCCTATATCCAACAGACAGGGGATTCGCAAGAGGAAAGGCGAACGAGTATCGACAGGTCTTCTCGTGGGGGTATCCGTTGAAATCCGGGTATCGGGAGCCCCTGAACGGACAGAAGTTAGGAAGAGCAGAAGAGCGGAGTGGATGAAAGATGAGGTTTGTTTCTTATCCGCTCTTCCTCACTTCTGCTCTTCCGAGCTTCGCGTGCTTTATGGTGCATGATGGTCGAGGTGGTTTTCGGCGAGAGGAGTATCGGATCCGAACGCCTCAGCGTTTCCGGTCCTGGTAATGAGTGGGGATGCTGACTTCGTCGGGGTTGAGGTTGCCCAGCAGTTCATTGGCGATGATCTGTTCGCGCAGCAAACGGATCTTCTGCTCGAAGAGGGGCAGTGTGTTTTTTAACCGGTCACGCTGCTCCGGCCTCAAGGCGGCCGATTTGAGGGCCTTGACGATCTGCTCCCGGGTGCCGCTGAGGCGCGCAAGTTCCTCCTGCTTCTCCCGGAGTTCATCGGGGCTCAGGGCATATTTTGAAAAGTCGCGCTGCGTATCCACGTTTCTACCTCGTATCGGGACATGGGCATCCCCTGTTGCAGCCCATCGGGCCACCTAGTTTATCTATCGGCAGGCGGATGAGTCGCTTGAGAGAAAAAAGCAGCCGGATCGGAGACTTCCCGGTCCGGCTGCCGAAGTTGTTTTATTTGTCGTTACGTCGAAGAGATTGAAATCAGCGCCGCTTGCCCTTCTCGATGACGGAGACGGAACCCGCCACCGAGGAAGTGCCTGTTGCGGTAATGCCGATCGATGTCGTCCTCATGCTGGTCGAAGTGTTGGCGTCGACGGAGTAGGAGATGGTTCCGCTTCCCGTTTTGGCGGTCCCCGACGTGAGGCGCACCCAGGCAGCGCTCGGTGAGGCCGTCCAGGCGCAACCGGCGCCTGTTGTCACGGTGACACTCCCTTTGCCTCCCTTGTCGGTGAAGGTCTTCGACGTGGGCGAGATGGTGAACGTGCAAGCCGTCGGCTGCGGAGCCGGCTCAGGCGGCGGGGGCAGAGGGGCGGCGCCGTTGTAGGCGATGGTGAACTCGCCAAAATAGACGGGGTTTCCCACTGCCGAATACGCAATCCGGAAGTATCCCTCCTCACCCCAGCCGATGCCCCAGCTGTTCTTCGCCTTGAAGCACTGCGCCACGTCGTCGTAGCCCACGATGAGGATGGCATGGCCGCCCTGATAGGCGCCGGAAGCGTAGGAGTAGACCCCGCTGTGGTAGTTGAAGAAATCCGCGTAGACGTCCATCGTCGTCACCAGCGGGCCGTAGGTCACCAGCGCATTCTTGATGGCCTCCACGCTGACCGAGGTCGTCGCCACGTAGGCCCAGCTCTGGATGCGGTAGGAGCTCGTCTGGTAGGTGTAGCAGGCAGACGTGCAGAGATTGTTCGTTGCCGTGTAGGGGAAGCACCCCTCGATCGGCAATCCCTTGTCCCGGATGTAGTTGGAGGCCGAGCCGATCGAGCCGCCGCCGCAGCTCCCGGCGCCGCTGCACGATACGAGGACCTGCTCCGAGAGGTTGATGTCCTGCCCAACCAGGCCGTTCTTGATCAGCGTGTAGGACTCGAGCGCCGCCGCCGCCGCAAAAGCCCAGCAACTCCCGCAGCTTCCCTGGTTGCGAACCGGTGTAACGTATTTTTTCGTCGGGTCGGCCCAGTCGAAGCCAGTATAGGCTGCCGCGGCACCGCCCGAGCTGGTAAAGTCCGTAGAGAGGACCGGTTCCTTTCCCGTCAGCCTCGGTTTGACATGTCCCAGGCGGAGCTTTCGCTCCTGTTCCGGAAGCGCGGACATGGTAGTCTCGCCGGCCTCCCAGTGAGCGCCCTTTTCCTTGATGGCCGCACGGATATGCTCGAGATCATGAGCGAAAACCGTGGAAGCGACAAAAACGGAAGACAGCAGGATGACAAATCCGGCAAGGACTTTTTTTCCGAATAGACCTTTTTTCATGGCACTGTTTACCCCCGAAGACAGTATCGACGCATGGACGCAAGACATGGACCACTCAGTGGAACAGGGAGAGATACAGAACAAGCCTGTGCAGTCCGGTCAGGGCGACAAGCGGGAAGGCGATATACTGGTTATCGGTCCTTCGGGAAAAAGCTGGATACGCCGAATTTCGTATTTTTGCGGAGCCACTTCCCCGTAGAAAATGCACGGGCACTGTGGTAGGATTCACCCGTTCTGTCAGGGGGACCCGCCGTTTTCTTTTACCGCAACGCATAAAAAAAGGAGGACCTATGGAACCGATCCGTCAGCTGGATGCCATCTTCAAGCCGGCAAGCGTGGCCCTAATCGGCGCTTCGAGCACGCCCGGAAAGCTAAGTTACGACATCCTCTACAACTTGATCCACGCCGGCTTCCAGGGGCCCATCTATCCCGTCAACCCCAAGGCCGACGAGATCCTGGGGCTCAAGGCCTACCCGGCAATCGGCGCCACCCCGACGCCTGCGGACATGGCCGTCGTCGTCATCCCCGCCCGGATGGTCGTGGGGGCCATCGAGGAGTGCGGCAAGGCGGGTGTGAAGTCCGCCGTCGTCATCACGGGGGGCTTTGCCGAGGCGGGCAAGGACGGTGAGAAGCTCCAGGCGCAGCTGGCCCGGGCAGGAAGGGAGTACGGCGTTCGCATTGTCGGGCCCAACTGCCAGGGTGTGAACATCCCCTACAGCAGCCTCTGCGGGTCCTGGCCGCTCATTACCACGAGGGGCCGGATCGCCTTCGTCTCCCAGAGCGGCACCGTGGGGGCGGCCCTCATCGACTGGTCCAGCGTCGAGCACCTGGGTTTCAGCGGCTTCGTCAGCCTCGGCAACCGCGCCGACGTGGATGAGTCGGACTGCATCCAGTACTTCAACGACGATGCCAACACGAAGGTGATTGCCTGCTACATCGAGGGCGTGAAACGGCCCGCCGCCTTCATCGAGTCGATTGCGCAGGCGACCAAGCCCGTCGTGATCCTCAAGGCGGGGCGCACGGCGAGAGGACGGGTGGCGGCCGAAAGCCACACGAAGTCCCTTGCCGGAAGCGACGAGATCTATCAAGCCATCTTCAAGAAATACGGGGTCTGCCGGGCCGACAACCTGGAGGAGCTCTACGACTTTGCCAAGGGCCTTGCCTACATGGACAAGCCGAAAGGGAGGCGACTGCTCATGATCTCGAGCTCGGGCGGCGCCGCGATCCTCGGCATCGACGAGGCCGAAAAGTACGGCCTCGAGGTCCCCTTCCCGACGGAGGAGCTCAAGGCCCGCCTCCGGGCGTTTCTCCCGTCGCACTGCGGCCTCACGAACCCCATCGACCTTACGGGCGATGCCATCACGGACCCCAGCCTCTACTCGAGGACAATTGCCGAGGCGAAGTCCGACTACGACACGAGCGTTGTCATCTTCGGTGACCCCGTCCACGGCGCATCGGATATCGTGACGGGTCAGGGCGAGCTCATCGTCTACTGCGGCGGGGCCGAGGTGGAGCGCGAGGAGGCCCTCAAGATGCACGAAAAGGGCATCCCCGTCTACCCGACTCCCGAGCGGGGCGTGCGGGCCCTAGCCCAGTTCTTCGCTTACGAGAAGGGCAAGCCCGGGGAGGCCGAAGCGCACAAAAAGGCTGAGGCGCACGATGAGGGGCCGAGGCTGAGGCTCATGCCCGCGGCCGCGGCGGTGCGCGTGCTGCGATCGTACCGGATCCCTGCGGTGACGGCGGCCCCTGCGAAAAGCGCGGCCGAGGCAGCGAAATACGCCAAACGGTTTGCCCGGCCCGTGGCCCTCAAGATCGTCTCGCCCGACATCTCCCACAAGACGGACGTGGGGGGCGTGGCGCTTGGCGTCGTGCCCTCCGGGGTCCGGAAGGCCTGGGAGGCCATGATGGAGGCGGTAGGCAAAAAGGTCCCCGATGCCCGCATTGAAGGGGTTACGGTTTCACCCATGGCAAAGCCCGGCGGCGTCGAGGTCATCCTTGGCGTCATCCGCGATCCACAGTACGGGCCCACGATGATGTTCGGCCTCGGCGGGATCTTCACGGAGATCTACAAGGACGTGCAGTTCTGCCTGCTTCCGGCAGCACCCGGGGAGTTTGAGAGGATGATCGAGGGGATCACGGGCTACCCGCTTCTGGCCGGCGCCCGCGGAAAAGCCCCGAAGGACATCGCGGCCCTCGTCGACGTGATGCGGAAACTTGCGAAGATCGCCGAGGACTATCCTGGGTTCGACCAGATCGATCTCAACCCGGTTATCGTCTACGAGAAGGGCGTCTCCGTGGTGGACTACAGGATCCTGCACAAGTAGGGACTGGCTGTCATTGCGAGGAGGCCGTCAGGCCGACGCGGCAATCCCAAGCCCTGAGACTGCTTCGCTTCGTTCGCAGTGACAAAGGATGGACTGTTGCTTGCGAGGAGTGCTCTTTCCTGGGTCATTGCGAGGAGCCCTTTCGACAGGCTCAGGGCGATGGAACAATCCCAACACCCTCTCCCCACCGCGGGAGAGGGCGGGGGTGAGGGGGAACGCCCCCCTTCCTCTGGCGTTCATCCTTCGGTGTCCCTCGCGCGAGGGACACCGACTTGTTTGAGCAGTAAAAGCAGACGGTGTGCAACTATGGTGGAAACGAATAAGAAGAAAAGTGCAACGGGCACGGCGAAAAAGGCGGGGGCCAAACCCCGGAAGAAGGCGCCCGCGATCACGATGCAGGATGCCCTGCAGATCGCCCAGGCCTATCTGGCGGACAAGGGCGGCGCCTTCGGAATCAGCGGCGTCAGCGATCGGGTCCCTGAGGAACTCGTGCCGTTCTTTGCCGCGGACAGCAATCGGAAAGACGTGCTGAAAGATTGCTGGATCGTCGAGTGCGGCCTGGACCCCTTCCTGGTAGTCGACGGCGGCACCATGCTGATCGGCATCTCGAAGACAACGGGCGACATCGTCTATGCCGGCATCCTGAGCGTGGCGTGAAACGGGCAGATTCCGGGGCATCAGCAACTATTTTGCAACTAAATTTAGTTGCAATTAATCCGATAGCATGATAGACGTGTGCACATGTCGAAGAAGGAAAAGCTACTCAAGCGTTTCTTGTCGAGACCGCGAGATTTCACATTTGATGAGCTGGAGACCCTTCTTCGCATATTCGGCTTTTCCCGACATGAAGGGGGCCGAACATCGGGATCCAGGGTCCGTTTTGCGCATCGATTGCATCCACCTGTGAGCCTTCACAAACCGCACCCGGGCAATTTATTGAAACGTTACCAGATAGAGCAGATCGAGACCTACTTGAAATCAGAAGGATTAATCGTCGAACATGAAAGACCTGATGAAATATAAAGATTATTTTGGATCCGTGCATTACGACGACGACGACAAGGTCTTCCACGGCAGGGTGGAATTCATCCGCGCGTTGGTCAGTTACGAGGGCACTGACGTGGAGTCATTGAGGAAGGCATTCGAGGAGGCTGTTGACGATTATCTGGAGCTGTGCCGCACACAGAAACGGGACCCGGAGAAACCCTTCAAGGGCAGTTTTAACGTGCGTGTCGGTCCTCGTCTGCATCAGGAAATCGCGCTGAACGCCCTGAACGAGGGCATGTCGCTCAACCAGTTCATCACTTGGGTTCTTGAGAAGGAAAGCCGGGAAAGGCAGGAATCTTCAAGAAATGCCACAGTCATCATCTCCGGGCGGAAAAAAGCCTATGTGACCGGTGTCACGGTAAAAGTCGCAACCGAAAAGGCCAGCAGGGGGAAAACGGGATCCATTTCGCAGAAGGTTGCCAGGGCGGACCGGACTGCAAGAAGGCGCACGGATGACCCCGCGTCACATTAGGCAACTCTTCTCGCCCGATTTCCATTTGCGGTGTGTTCGACATAAGCACTTGACAATACAATCGCTTCGTCTTATTTTTTCCCCGGCAACGGCGTTACTCGGATTCATTCAACCAGCCCTTTCCCGTCCACGATGCGAGAGGGAACCTTAATGACCGGTTAGAAGAACAAGGAGCCCGACCGGGGAGCGCGTGCTCCTCATCGGGCTTCTTCTTTTTTTAGCGGTAAGTCAAAACGCTTTCCATGAAACAGCCGACCTGGAAATTCCGTCAAATGTCCCGAGGTGAGATCAACGTCGATCCCATCGAAGGAGAATTTTTCTCCACGGAGATCCTGGGGAGTCTCTCCGATGCCGTGATCCGAGAAGCCATACAGAACTCGCTCGATGCGGGTATTCCCGGTCAGCAGGTGAATATCGTAATTACTTTCCCGTCAACCGATCAAAAGCTTCCCCGAGAAAGATCGGAACCATACCTGCACGGTTTGCGCGAACACCTCGATGCGAGAGGCAGCGGGCTGGTGAACGGCATAGACTACGATCGGCCCATGGACTTCATCCTCATCGAAGATTTCGGCACCAGGGGGCTTGTGGGGGACTTTCGGGATGACGGCAACCAGGACGACGCAGCGGCGAAAAACGACTTTTACTATTTCTGGCGCAATATCGGCAGAGCCGTTGAGGGCGCGACAACGCGAGGGAGGTGGGGTCTGGGGAAGACGGTCTTTCAGGCCGCATCCCGGATTAATTCTTTTTTCGGCTTGACCGTGCGGCAAGACGAAACGCGACGCCTGCTGATGGGCCAGTCCGTCCTGAAAATCCACCGGGCAAACGGCCAACGATATGCACCCTATGGTTATTACGGCAGATTCGAAGAGGACTTTGCCCTTCCGGTCGAGGAGCCGGAGCATGTCGATCGGTTCTGCCGTGATTTCTCATTACGACGCAACGGAGAGCCCGGCCTGTCAGTGATCATTCCCTATCCCGACGAGGAGATCGAAATCGAGTCGGCGATCCGTTCGGTGATCGATCAGTATTTCTTTCCCATCCTTTCCGGCGATCTGGTCGTTACCGTTGCCGGCGGCGCCCATCAGCAGATCCTGGATGAAGAAAACCTGTTTCATTACATCGAAGGGACCGACTGGCAGGATCGAAAGGGGCTAATCCGACGCCTGGAGTTTGCACAGTGGTGCTTGTCGCAACCCGAGGAGGCCTTTGAGCGGCTCAAGGAGCCGCCTGAAAGCCGCGCACCCAAGTGGGATGAAGCGCTCTTTGAGCCCGGGCAGGTGAAGCGTCTGCGAAGCCGGTTCGACTCGGGCGAGAGGCTTGCCTTCTATCTTCCCCTGTGGGTGGAACCGAGGAAGAAGGACATCGAGCACTCCCATTTCAGGCTTTTCCTGGAGCGGGATGCATTGATTGACAAAGGCGAAGATTTTTTCATTCGCGATGGAATTACGGTTACGGGGGTGTCATCGCAGCGTCAGAAGGGAATGCGTGTAATCGTATCGGCAGCCGACAGGCCTTTGTCGCGGCTTCTCGGCGATTCCGAAAACCCCGCCCACACGGAATGGCAGGAGCGCTCCCCCAAATTCAAGAACCGCTACAATCTGGGGCCAGCGTGCCTTCGTTTCGTAAAGAACAGCCCGCGCGAGATCATCCGTGTCCTCTCCATGCCGGCCGAAGGCAGGGATACGAAACTGCTCCGGGATCTTTTCTATGTCGATCTCGAACCGGGAAAAGAGGTGAAGACGGATCGCAAACTGCCGAAAGACGGCCCCGGTGAAGGTTCCACGGGCGGTGCGGAGTTCTCGATGGCAAGGCCTTCGAGATTATTGCTTAGCCGAGTCAAAGGCGGATTCCGGCTCTCCCTGCATCCCGAGGCGAAAGTCTATCCGCGAACCATTGAACTGGTACTGGCTTACGATGTCCGGCAGGGGAATCCCTTCAAGCTTTATCGAACCTTTGATTTCGATCTGGAGAAGGCCCCCGTACGCATTGAAGGGGTCGGGCTTATATATCGCATCGTGCAGCCCAACGGACTGAAAATCACAACCGAACAGCCGGACTTTCAATTAACGATCACGGGGTTTGATCTGAATCGCGATTTGAAAATCAAGATCGTCACTCCCCAGGACAAGAACCCATGATTCGCCGGTTTAACTTTACGGGCCGTAGAAAAATCCCGCGTTCACGATTGAATATCTTCCTGTACGCGACGCCGGATGGGAACCTTGCCTTTGACGCAGGGCTCGACATGGAGAACCTCTCGCTTCCGTTCGACGCGAAGCTCCACATCGAGGCCTATCGCAGGACGTATCTGCGAAGATTTTCATGCGGGACCCTGGCCCAGCCGCGTTTGCCCAGGGGGCAGGTCCTCGACGGGCTGGATTCTCGCGCTCTTGTCATGTTTCGGGTAAAAGCAGTCGACGCCAAGGGCCGTATTCTTGCCGTCGCGGATCGAGTCATCCCGAGACGTTCGGACGATGAGGATGCCGGCAAACAATGCCTGTTGCCCGTCGAGTTTGACGACTTGGGGCATTCGATCTGGCGTCTGGATCTGGATGGCGAGTGGCCCAGCCTTCTTCTGAACAACCGGATCGACAATATCCGGGAGATTGCCCGGGCCGACGAATCGTTTCAGGCGCTGGTCTACCCCGAGGTCGTCCGGCAGATTCTGAATCACATCGTGATCGTGGAAGACCACACCGATCCGGATACGGATCCTGAAGACTGGATGAGCATGTGGCTCAAGTTTGCCATCAGTCTAATGGGGCGAAAGACCCTTCCTCCATCGGGAGGGGAGGACCATGTCATGCTGGACAAGGGGCGATGGATCGATGATGCCGTCGAGGCGTTTTGCGATTCCCAGCATTTTGTCGAGCGCTTCACCCGGAACCATCAGACGGCTGATTAACCATGCACGGTCAACTGAGAATCCTCAACGACAGAGGGATTGCGCTGTATCGGGATTATCTCGATGAGCTGCGCAGTGGCTCGGAGCGTAAGCCCCCGCAGGAGTTATTGGTCGACCCCTGGTGTTCCGCCAGAGTTCCCCTGGACGTATCCGTAGAAGGAAAGCCCTTTCAGAATAAACTGGCCATCGGCAAATACCTGAATGACGTTCTCCGCCTCATGCCCCACTCGCAGATCGAGCGACAGGTGGGCCTCTGGAGCTGGCTGACCCTGTTCTATTTCGATGATGTCTGCCCCCTGAAAAAATACGGCAGGCGCGCCCCCGGGCCTCATTATCGATATATCCTTGACCTGGACTTTCGGCGGTTCAACCGGCACCTTCTGCTGGGACCATACAATGCATACAAGCTTCACGGTGAGAACTCGGCGCTCCTCCTTTATGGACCCATACACCAGACGAATCAGTTCTTTATAGAACTTGCATCGCGACAGGCCCTGTTCACAAACCGCGGGGTCATCGATGCGGCCACCATTTTGTATTACGACCCTAAAACCGGGCGTGCAAAGAGAGGCACCGGCACGACCGAACGAAAGCCCGGCGCCCTGGGGCGTTTCGTCGACGTCATCCAACAGCTCGATTTGACGCACGATCTGTTCAGCATGAAGGGCACGGACGTTGTCGCCCTGCTGCCGGAGGAATTCGCTTCCTGGCGGGAGAAAGCGAAGGAGCAGCGATCGTTTTTGCGGAAGTTGTTCAAGAAAGCCACCAGCCACTAGGGAGGACTAAGCTGTGAGCTTCATACATCACGACCGGAATAACGAGCAAATGTTGATTCCTATAACGATAATACGAGGGGGTACCAGCCGAGGGTTCTACTTTGAAGAAAAGAATGTACCCAAGCCCGGAGAAGGTCTTGAAGAGTTGCTTCTCGCAGTCCGTGGCTCGCCTGATCCAATGGGTATGAATGGATTAGGTGGAAATTCGATCTTGCAGTCGAAGACTGCAATCGTGTCACCTTCGAAGAGGCACGATGCCGATGTCGACTATACGTTCATACAGATATTTCCTGACCAACCGACTACGCTAACCTACAAAATGAACTGCGGAAACATTTTGGCCGGCGTTCCCGTCTTCGCTCTGATGAAGAACATGATCTCTGGCGTGAAAGACGGCCCGAACACGATTCGTGTCTTTTCCACTAATACGCAGAAGATGATATACATTACCATCGACGTGCTTAATGGCGAGGCGCGGGTTGATGGCGACTGTCATATAGATGGCGTGCCAGGTACGGGCTCGCGGATTCTCGTCGACTTCCGAGATCAAGCCGGGGGGTTCACAGGTCGACTCTTTCCTGCCGGGAACCTCGTAGATAATATCAAGATGGATGACGGAACCTCGGTCAATGTCACGATCGTTGATATGGTCAACCCTTGTGGTTTCTTCGACGCCCGGACCTTCGGTCTCGGTTACGCCGGCCTCGAGCTTCCGAATCCCGACAACACTCTTAGAGAGCCAGGAATGCTCGGTCGCATGGAAGAACTGCGCATGAAGATCGCTCATCTCATGGGATGGAAAGACCAGACACGTGAGACGATCGCCAAAGTTGCGATGCCATTCGCCGTATCGGTCACGCCATCAGCCGACTACACGGCATTGACTGAGGAGAAAGTTAAGGGCGGCGAGGTCGATCTCGTTGCGCGATTCTATGCCGAGTCTGTTATGCACACGGCCGCTCCGAGCGGCTCAACATGTCTGGCAGCAGCAGCGTCGGTTCCGGGCACAATTCCTAACCGCGCGCTCGGCACCTGCCCGTTAGAGTCGGGAAAGGGCGGGGACTTCACCCTGGGTCACCCTAGCGGAAGATTCGGCCTCCATGTAGAACCGATACTGGACAAGGAGGACCCCAACAAGATCAGCTATAAAGCCCTGAGCTTTATCAGGACGGCCCGTATCATCTGTGACGGCACCATTTACATCAAACAAACGCGTCCTGCCGACAATGTTTCATGGATCGCAGCAGATGCTTACAAAGCTTCGTCGTTCTTTGTAGACGGCGATAGCGTAAAAATTCAACGGTAGCAGAGTGGCAAGTCAATGATCGTCTAGAGAAGGTGATCATTGCGCAATGGAGTCTTGTATTTATGCCAGAAACGCATGTTCAGTGACTTCAGGAAGGAGGGATGGGGGAGTGTTGGGTGCCCTCGGCTCCACCTACGAGTCAAGCATCCGGAACTTAGCGATATCCCGTTAATTACTGTTTGAAAGGAACGCCTGAATTAAGCCGCGCCGCGAAGCGGCGTCGGCTTGAATGAATTGTTAGGCCTGCCTGAGACAGGCCTTTCTGTTGATTGCACGGATAACCAGACCATAAGAAATGAATTCAGGCGCAATCACATCTTGACGAGCCACCAGCTGTTGCGCGGCACAGCCATTGACAATCCGCTGGATGCCCCAACCCATCACCGCCTCATCAGCGCGAACACACCCCAGCCCAGGTATTCACGCGTGTAAGCGGCGTAGCGCTCGGGTTCCGAGGTCAGTTTGGCTCGAACATCTTTCGCGAACTCGTCGTCGGGATTAGCTTCAAGCCATCGGCGCATGGTGAGCCATTTGGCCGCCTCGTATCTATCCCAGCCGTCTTGGTCTGCCAAAACCATTTCCACGACGTCGTAGCCGAGGTGGCCGAAAGACGCGAGAAGTTCTGGAAGCAGGAGAAAGTCGGAGATTGAGCCGGCAAGACACCCCTTGGCAACATCTTCCGTCGGCGGTAACCGCCGCCAGTAGGGCTCGCCGATGAGGATGATCCCTCCGGTGCGGAGGCTCTGCGCCAGAAGCTCGATAGTGCCGATGACTCCCCCAGCGATCCATGTGGCACCGAGACAGGCTGCCACATCGGTCTTCTCGTCAGAGACGTAGCCGGCAGCATCGCCATGGATGAACTTGACTTGATCGGCGACGCCGAGTTCTTCAGCGCGGAGTTTCGCTTGCTCGGTGAACAACTGGCTCATGTCGATGCCGGTGCCGATGACTCCGTAATCGCGTGCCCAGGTGCACAGCATCTCCCCCGAACCGCTGCCGAGGTCGAGCACTCGGCCCCCCGTTTCCAGACGCAGCGCCGCGCCGAGAGTGGCGAGCTTTTCGGGTGTGAACGGGTTATGGATGCGGTGAGCACTTTCGGTGATGTTGAAGATCCGTGGAATGTCCACTGCGGAAAATCTCCTTACGGATGTGAATAGATCGGTCACGGCCTAACAGTGTTTATATGGATCGATATAAAACCCCAAACACCGGGGAAAGAAAAGGGACTGTCCCCATTTCTTTTTCCATGCCGACCGGCCCTGATTCGAGAAGGGGCATAATCGGAAATTAAGTGGCGAAATTGCCGATCTCGTGTTTGCTCCTTGCTTTCGCAGTTGGAGGCACAGGCAGCAACACAATCCGTTCAGGCGGATTATGATGTTACAGGTTTTTAATCTCGGAAATCATGCGATCGAATTGTTCGACTTCGACCACGGGCGACGTCGTAAAGGAAATACCCGTAAGCATGTTCAGCGCGACGGATGCCGCCAGGGCTTTCTCGGTAGTGGGGAAATGCAGGGTAAAGACCAGATCGTGCTCACCCAAAACAGCGTACATGGATATAACCTTTCCACCGTTTTGTCCGATGATTTCGACGGCCTTCCTTGTCCGTTCCGGGGACACACCTTTCAAGGATTCCGAATTGTATTTTCCGAACATCATGAATATCGGCATTTGGCTTCCTCCCTTCTGTAAACTGAAACAGTGGTCGTTCTGACCTTTTCCCCTGGCAATTCAAGGGTCCAGCCACTTCCGACGGAAAAGCATGCCAGTTTCAGATGGATCGGTTTTTCATCGTCATTACAGGATAATGGAATGGATGAGTACGCCCCCTTTCTATGATATGACTATATGAAACGGGATGTTATGTGTCAATGAAATATGGACTGCAAAGCGTGAGGCGTGGCGTCTGCATTTGTCGGACGGTAATTGTGTTTAGTGCGAATTGAAGTCCAACATTTCACTTGAGGCCGGTAATTTGTTTGAAAAGACTCGAAACAAAGGGAGGCCGGGACCTGCTTGAGAACATGCGGAGGTGCGTGATGGGTTCAGGTCCCGGCCCTGTAGAAGACAGAAGTGAGGAAGTTAAGAAGATACGAAGTTAAGAAAAAGATCAATCTATCCGACTCGGCTCAAATCCCCCGCGCAGTCATGACCCCGTCCGGGCTCAGTACCTCGAGGCCCGAATAGGCGACGAGAACTCCCTCGCCCTTGAACGGGATGCCCATGGCCTTCTCGTCGTGCAGCCGGGCCGACTCGGCATGGCTGACCCGCAGGCTGGCGAAATAGCAATGGGCATTGTGCCGCCCCGCGTGCTCCGCGCACCAGCGGATGATATGGTCGTTCTCGACGGCCCCCCTGTTGGGGTGACGGGCCGTCCGGACGAGCACGTGGCCCAGGGTGCCGTTCTTCCTGGCGATGATCTGGGGGTTCACCTTGGGGTTGACGTTGATCGTCAGGACAATCCAGCCTTCCTGCTGCAGTTCCTCGCGGACGATGTGAACGCCCAGGCGGTGGATCTCCGCTTCCGTCATGGCTTCGCGCATCTCTGACCCCTCTATCGCTGCAGGTTACTCTCTATCTATCGGCCAAAGTCGGGCAAAGATTTAATGACATCTTTCACGTGATTTGGCGCATGCGTTCTGCTAGATTGCGGAATAACCCAACCAGGGAAAGCTCATCATGACGGCAGGCTACAAGACGCAGATTGCCAACATCCTGAAAGCCGCAGCCCGGATCGATGAGAAGACCCGGGGGCTCTCCAGGGAGAATTTTCTGCGCGATCGTGACGCCGTCTGTGCCGTGGAAGAAGATATCTCACGGATCGGGAAGGCCGTCGGGGATTTGCCGGAAAAAATCAGGCAGAGATACCCGGGGATCGACTGGGCCGCCTGGTCGGGGATCGTCAGTCCCGGGCGCGATACCCTCTGGGGCCTGGCGGCGCAGGCGGTCCCGGCCTTCGTGAGGCAGGTGAACCGGATACTGCTCGACATTACGGATTGAAAGGATGACCTGATGAAACCCGCTGTTGTGATCGTCGACATGCTCAAGGACACTCTCGAGGGCGCCCATCCCATGCCCATCAAGGAACTGGGACGAGAAATCGTACCCGCCATCAACCGCCTGACGGCTTTTGCCCGGGGCCGCTCCATCCCCGTGATTTTCTCCATGGACAGCTTCCTGCCCGGGGATTTCATCTTCCAGGGCAAGATGAAGAACCACTCCATCCGGGGCACGAAGGGGGCCGAGGTGACGGACCTGCTCACGCAGGCCGAGACGGACATCTATTCGCCCAAGCGGCGCTTCAGCGCCTTCTACAAGACGGATATCGACCAGACGCTGCGGCTCTACGGGGCCGACACGGTGGTGCTCTGCGGCATCGCCACCCACTGGTGCGTCCTGTCGTCTGCCTTCGATGCCCTGTCGAACGATTTCCGCGTGGTCATCCTCGAGGACTGCTGCGCCAGCTTCAGCCGCGAGATGCACGAAAACTGCCTCGCCATCTACCGCAAGAACCCCCTCGTGCCGCTGCTGCGGGTGATGACGCTTGGTGCCCTGATCGAAGAGCTCGGGGCGGCAAAAGGGGCATAGGGCCCCCACAATTAAAAAACGCCCCCCTTCCCTGGATCAACGGGGGAAGGGGGGCGTTTGCCTGCCTGCTTTGCAGTTTCTATCGTGTGCGGTCGGGCTCGAGTGCCACAGCGTTTGCGTGTCCCGTCTGACCGACCACGGCAACCAGCTCCGTGACGGAGTCCTTCATCCTGACGGCCTGGCCGTTCATGTCCTCGGCCGCGGCGGCCGATTCCTCGGCGTTTGCCGCATTTTGCTGCGTCACGCGGTCCATGTCCGCGACGGCCTTGCTGACCTGGGTGATCCCCTGGGCCTGTTCCTGGCTTGCGACGGCGATCTCGTCAATGAGGTGCCCGATCTTTTCGGCGATCTCCCGGTTCTTCCGGAAGGCCTCCTGGGTGGCCGCCGTGAGCTCATTGCCGGTCTGAACGGATTTCAGCGTCTTCTCGATCAGCTCGCTGGTGCTCCGCGCCGCCTCGGCGGCCCTCATGGCGAGGTTTCTGACCTCGGAGGCCACGACGGCGAACCCCGCCCCGGCTTCCCCTGCGCGCGCCGCCTCGACGGCTGCGTTGAGGGCCAGGAGGTTCGTCTGGAAGGCGATCTCGTCGATGGTCTTGATGATCTTCCCCGACTCCTCGCTGGACCGCGTGACCTCCCCGATGGCCTCGGCCATAAGCGTCATGTGGTGATCGACGTTTTCGACGGTCTGGCGGACCTCTTCCATCATCGTCTTTGCCTGTCCGGCGTTGTCGGCCGTCTGTCTCGTCATGGAGGCCATCTCCTCCAGCGACGATGACGTTTCCTCCAGGCCTGCCGCCTGGGTCGAGGCCCCTTCCGAGAGCGATTGCGCAATGGAGGAGACCTGCCTCGAGAAGTTCACCACATGATCCGTTCCGGTTTCGATCTTCTCCGTCACGCCCGTGAGGGTCCGGAAGGCCGTGGCCAGGAGGTACACGAACCCGATGGACACGATGAGCGGCAGGGCGAGGATGGCCGTCACCAGCCAGAAGTATTGCCCGGCCTGCTGCTGGGTGGCGTTGTCGGACTTATCCCGGTACACCTCCAGGCTCTTGCCGAGGCCGAGGATGATGTCCTTGTTTTTCCGCCACAGGGGGGTTTCCTTCGTGTTGAGGTGCTCGAAGGCTTTGTCCTTGTCGCCCCGCTTTGCGATTTCGACGATTTCCTGCATGACCTTGTAATCCTGCTGCTGCAGTTCGAAGATCTCCCGGGCGCGGACCGCCGCGTCGTTCTCGCCGGCTGACGCCGCGATATCGATCAGCCGCTTGTTGACCTGGCTGAATTTTGCGGCCGCATCGTCGAGGTTCTTGAAAGCCGTCGGGTTTGCCGGGTCGGCGATGATGTTCCGGATGGCCTGTCCCTGCTGCAGCCCCAGGCCGTAGATGTCCTTTATGGCGATCGTCATGGCCTCGGCCTGCCGAACGTGCCGGTTGAAGGCACGGCTGGTCTGGTCGACGGCGTACAGGGCGATGCCCAAGGCAAAAACCGTTATGGTGCAGGACAGGGTAATGGCGATGTAGCTCTTTTTTCGGATGTTTCTCTGCGAAAATTCCATACAGCCTCCGCGAGTGAAGTTGAGCCGCTGATCCGGGTGTTTGAGATTCTATCGGCCTTCGGGCCGGAATATTGACTGCCTACCGGCGGGGTCGTCCAACCCGGGCCCGCATATCCGTGGTTGCGCACCGTCGCCCCATGATGTAACCTGCAAACGGGTGAAGTTAACTCCTTGACAGGAAATGGGAATGTTCCACTTCTTTGCAAGATGCATACCCGGCTCGGGCGGTTTTTTTTCGTACGTTTCTGAATTCCTGGCACCTGGTGCGAGGCATTTTAACAAGAGGGGTTCATGCCGATGATGAAACTCAGCGCCAGGGAGTTCGACCGGGCCGTCCAGCGGGCGATCCGGCGCATCCCGCCTCAGATCCGTAAGCACCTCGACAACATGGTGATCTCTGTTCAGAAATGGCCCGCCCCGGAGCTTCTAGAGGAAATGGGGCTGCCGCCCGACGAGCCTCTCCTGGGCGTCTACACGGGGGCCTCGCTCTTGGAGCGCTCCCACTTCGACACCCTGCAGTACCCCGATACGATCCAGATTTTTCAGGAGCCCCTGGAAGAGATGTGCGAGACCCTGGACGAGCTCGAGGAGGAGATCGAGATCACCGTGGTCCACGAGGTGGCCCACTTTATCGGGATGACGGAGCAGGAGCTGGCCGATCTGGGCTACGAATAAAAAGGGTTCAGGGTCCAGGGGCCAGGGAAGGCCAGGCCCCAATGTCCGTTTTATGCTTTCTTTGTGCTGTGGGCTGTCGACTGATGGCGTAGGCTTCATATGCCACTGCATCAGGCAGAAGCCTTGACATGAGAGGCCTGTACCGATAAGGTCAGGTGGTAGATTCGGAGTGCAGTGAAATGACCAGGACCATAAAAAACGTGGCGCTTGTGGTGAGCGCCGTCATTCTTTTTTTCTTCGTCCTTTTCGTCGTCAATCAGACGGCGCAGGTGGTGGGGCTTGCCGACAGGGTGAGTCCGGCCTTCGGTACGGCCGTCCTGTGGTTTCTGCTCGGGTTTTATGCCGCCCTGGTCATCGCCACGGCGGTCTTTTTCCTGCGGATGCCGAAGCCGATTGAGCCGCCCGAAAGCGAGATGGAACCGGCATTTTCCCGGCACCTCGACGCCCTGCGGACGCGCCTGGCCGCAAACCCCCGCCTCAAGGGGCACGACCTTGCCAGCCGCGCAGGGCTCGAGAAGGCCCTGGAGAATCTCGGCCGAGAGTGCGACGTGATCATCCGCGACAGCGCCGCGGCCGTCTTCGTCAGCACGGCCATCTCCCAGAGCGGGAGGCTCGACACGGTCTTTGTGCTGACGGCCCAAATCCGCATGGTGCGGCGCATTGCCGGCATCTATTCCCAGCGGCCGGCGCTCCGGGAGTTGATCAACCTCTTCGCCAACGTGGCAGCCACGGCCTTCGTGGCGGGCGAGCTCGACGAGTCGGAGATCAGCGAGCAGATCGAGCCGATCCTCTCGTCGGCCCTCGGCGCCGTGAGCCTCTCCGTTCCCGGCGTGCAGGCCGCCGCCTCCATCGTCGTCACCTCGATCCTCACGGGCGCCGCCAACGCCTTTCTCACCCTGCGCGTGGGGATCATTGCGAGGCGCTGGTGCGGCAGCCTCGTCGTTGCCGATCGCCGCACGCTGCGCCGCACGGCCACGGCAGAAGCGGCCAAGCTCCTGGGGGCAATCGTCAAGAGCGGCACGGCCCGGATCTCCAGGGGGCTGTGGCATGCATCCAGGGACAAGGTGGGAGGAGCCTTCTCGGGGCTCACGGGGCTTGCCCGCGATATCAAGGATTCCCTTTTTGCGCTGCTCAAATTGAAGAGGGGTGAAGAGTGAGGTCGAACGCGGAATGACGATGAAAAAGAGGAATTCCGCCGCGGGACCGTTTCTGGCCCTTGTCTTCATCTCCCTGATCTGGGGTTACAACTGGGTCGTCATGAAGGAGACGCTGCGCTACGCGGGGCCTTTCGACTTCAACGCCCTGCGCATGGCGCTCGGCAGCGTCTTTCTCTTTGCCTTCATGGCCTGGAAGAGGGAGCCCCTGAGGCCGCCGTTTCCCCTGTGGACGGCCATCCTCGGGGTCGTCCAGACGGCCCTGGGCACAGGGCTCATCGTGTGGGCCCTGGAAACGGGCGGGGCCGGGAAGACCTCGATCCTCGTCTACACGATGCCCTTCTGGATCCTGCTTCTGGCCTGGCTTGTCCTGGACGAGAAGGTGCGGGGCGTCCTGTGGGTGCCCATCGTCATGGCCTTCTGCGGCCTTGTCTTCATCCTCGAGCCCTGGGCCCTCGGGGGCACGGCACAAAGCAAGATGCTCGCCGTGATGTCCGGCGTGTGCTGGGCCACAGGCGCCGTCATCGTCAAGCTTTTGGGCAAGGGCCGGAAGCTCGACCTCATCCGTCTTACGACGTGGCAGCTCATCTTCGGGACCCTGCCGCTCATTCCGGTGGCCTTCCTCGTGCCTTCGCAGCCTATCGACTGGTCCCCCTACTTCATCGGGTCGATCGTCTATAACTCCATCCTCGTCTGCGGGGTGGCCTTTCTGCTGTGGACCTTCGTGATTGACCGTCTTCCCGCCGGGGTGGCCGGCCTGGGGACACTGGCCGTGCCCGTCATCGGCATGACGGGCTCCCGGCTGCAGCTGGGCGAGCAGATCGCCTTCTGGGAGGGCTGGGGAATCGCCCTCGTTGTGGCGGCCCTTGCGCTCCTGTCGATCATGCGGCTGCGCGAGCGACGGAAGGAAGCCGTTGTTCTGGGGCAGGACTGAAAACAGTGACCGGTGACCAGTGGCTAGTGACCCGTGAAAAGAGAAATCTCCCTCCTTTTTGAAAAGGAGAGTTGGGGAGGATTTTCTTTCGTCTTTTCTTCACTCAGACACTTAGACACTTAGACACTCAAGCACTTCCTCTTTCAGAGAGGATTGGGAAAGCGAACCGTGACATCCATGGACCCAGCGAAAAAACAGGCAGAGACCCGCCGGACCGTCCGGCTTGCCGTTTTCGGCTTGTCCGGAAGAGACGTGATTCTCTGCGTGGCAGCCCTCACGTGCGCCCTTCTCCTCGGGGCCTGGGGATTGACAAACCACGCCTTCTGGGACGACGAGGCCAGCACGGCCCTCTTTGCCCGCAATCTCCTGGCTACGGGGGAACTGACCGCCTGGGACGGCGTGAACCTCATCGGCTACCGCCAGGGGATGCAGCTCGACGAAGGGCTGCAGAACCCCTTTGCGCCACCCCTGCAGTACTACATCGCGGCGGCGGGGTTTTTCCTCTTCGGGGAGACGACCTTCGGGGGACGCATTCTCTTTCTCATCGCGGGGATTCTCACCCTGCCTGCGTTGATGATATGGGCCCGGCGGCACTTCGACGGGCGCGTGCCGGTCTGGCTGCCGGCCCTCATCGTCGCTTTCACACCAGCCTGGCTGCTGTTCATCCGCCAGTGCCGCTATTTCGCGCCGGCCATGCTCTTCACGCTTTGCCTGCTGGCGGCCTGGTCCTGGACGGGCGCGACGAGGCGCTCCCGGTTGACGGTCCTGGCGGCCGGCGCGCTCTCCACGGCCGCTCTCTGGTATGCCAGCTACCTCAACGCGGCCGCCGCCCTGGCGATGCTTCCCGTTTTCCTTCTCGACGGCCGTTACCGCACCCGGCAGAAGGGGGTTTTCCTCGGCGTCGTCCTGGCCGTGTCCCTGATCTGCGGCATCCACATCTGGCTTGCAAAGGGCCCGACGGCAGACCAGTTCGCGCCGACGAGCTTCATCACGGGCATCGACCGCGTCGCGGCGCTCTTTGCCCAGCACATGGCCGGTCTGGGCACCTTCGAGTTCTTTCCCGTGCTCCTGGCGGTGGTTATGATGGTGCCTTTTACCGGGCAGCGTTTCGGGCGCCTGCGCCGGTTCGCCCGCCAGGGCTGGGTTGTCTTTCTGGCCATGGTCGCGGCAATCCTGGCGACGGCTCTCTTTTCCCCCCAGCCCGTCAGCGGCGCGGCGAGTGCGGACATGCGCTACGTGGCGCCCCTCATCGCGGTCGGCGCCGCCGTGACGTCCGTCTGTCTCGTCATCCTGTGGGATCTCTCGCGCCCCCTGGCCTGCATTGCGGCGCTGGTGGTCGTGATGACCAATGCGCTGACGCTCTCGTGGGTCGCCGTCCCGCAGATCCCGCTGCGGAGCACGCTCCTGAGCTATATGGCGGAGGGGGCGGAGGATTACAGGACGGGGACGGAGGCTCTCGTGGAGGCCGTGGCCGCTCTTCCCCGGGAAAGCAGGGTGCTGATCTTCCCCGACTACATGACCTACGGGCCCATGTTCTATGTGCCGGGGCAGCGATACTGCTGGCAGCTCACGGAACGGAAAACCCTGCAGCCGGGTCTGCGCGAGACGCTCCCGGACTATCTCTTCGTCGAACGGGCCCGTCCGGATTTCATCCTCACCGGTCCCGTTGCACCGGAGTCGCTCATCTCCCGGTTCGAGGGAAAATTTGGCAAGGGGTCGTACCGCCTGCGGGGATATCTCCCGGGCGATTGGAGGGACTGTACCCGGCCGGAGATTCCCCTGCACTGCTTCGGCCCTCCGCCCCCGAGGTCGGGACAGCGCGGCATTGCCGTGATCGAAGCGACGGGGCGCTGACTCAATGTGCGATCAGGTCTGAAACGACAGGGAAGGGTCGAACCAGGTGAGGGCCCGGTCATTTTTCTCCCGCGGGTAGGCGTGGTAGAGGTCGGGGACGATCTCGAGCGTCACATCGGCCCCGGCAGCGGCAAGCTCCTTTTCGCCCATCTTTGCCCGCCAGGACGGGAACATCCAGTCTTTTGCCCCGTGCACCCAATAAATCCGTCTTCCAATCGCGTATCTCAGGTCGAACGGCGCCAGGATGCCCGAAAAAATGGCAAAGTGCGAAAAGGGAGTCTCCCTGTCGAGAGAGCGCTTGAGGGCGTAGGTAGCCCCGTCGGAAAGCCCCGTGAGCAGGATGCGGTTGCGGTCGATGTTCCACCGGCCGAGCGAAAACGCGAGGAGTTGCTTCAGCAGCTCTCCGTCGTTGTCCGGACCCGTGATGGTCCAGGTGATGTTGAGGGACGTGGGGCAGGCCAGCGCGAAACGCCGGCTTCTCGCCTCGCGGAGCCATGTCCAGATGGTATCCCTGCCGTGACCGAAGCCGCCGTGCAGCGCAATGATGAGGGGGAGCGGTTCCGACCGGTCGCGGTTTTCGGGGATGTAGAACGAGGCGGCGCCCCGTGCGTAGGGCTCCGCATCGGGGCCGCCATGGAAGAGGCCCGTTGCGGGATCGGGACCGGGGTCGGGAAGGAATTCGGAAGCGCGGCTGCGGGCCTGCGGCTCCAGGAAGTAGCGGTTGACGGCGGGGCTCACCGGGCAGAGCGGAAAGAGAAGCTCCTGCGCGCGGTGGATCCTCCGGCCGGCCTTCCGGAAGTTGATCAGCGAGGGCTCGAGCCAGTCGGCTTCCGTTGCCATCGTCAGGGCATCGAGGCACAGGGCCGAGGCCTCGAGAAGTGCCTTGCGGGCCGGTTCCGTATCAGGGGGGGCCGGATCGGCCTCGAGGTCCTTCCTGGCTTTTGCAAGCTCACCCAGGAAAGGGGCAAACTGCCCGCGCAGTTGCGGCACGATGCCCGGGAAATAGGCCCGCTGGGCCGACTCGAAGCTCTCCAGCGCCGCGACGATCCGCTCTGAGAGCGCTTCCATGGTTGTCAGGGCATCAGGCGTCAACGCTTTCGCCTCCTGCTGAAGACCCGCTTCCTCACAGGCTCCCTCTCCCTTGAGGGGAAAGGGTCGGGGTGAGGGTGACGGGTCCCCTCCTCTTATCCTCTCCCGCCAGGGGAGGGGAAGGAACGGAGCTCCCGCAGCAGGAAGAGGGGGATTTTTCTACTTGTCGATGGTCGCTTCCGTCATGTCCTGTTGGGCGACGATCTCGACCTTCACGGGAGCAACCTGCAGAGCGCTGTCCTGCCCCTTCGGGGTGAAGGTGAAGATGTGCACGATCCTCAGATCGGCCTGCTCCGCAGAGCTTTCATATTCCTTGTAGCCCCAGGTCCACCCATCGAGCTTGTAAGAGGAAGGGTTTGCAAGCTGCTGCAGGGCTTCGCTGTATGTGGTCTCGTAGGGCTTGATGCGGGCTATCTTCAGGGCCCCCGTGATCTCCCGCCATACCTTGGCCGCCCTGGCGACCGACCCGTCGTTGTTCAATTGGAGCCGGATCAGCCCGCCGTCGCCGAGCACGGGAATGGATTTCCCGTCCAGTTCGACCTGGCGCCGGAAGGTGATGAAAACGCTCTTCTGGCGCCGGATCATCTCGAACGTCCTGTTGCTCACCGGGGCCGTTTCGATCATCATGCGGACTCCCTCGGGCTTCGCGGCGGCCTCAGCCAGGCCCCATTCCCGCAGGAACCGGGCGGCGCGATCCAGGTACTGATCCTCTTTCAGCGCCCGATCGTCGGGATCGAATTTGATCTCCCCTTTCAGGTACAGCGCCCCGCTGGCAGGGCGGACCCGCACGGAGAGGCCTGCGGCATTTTCCAGGTCTGAGGAGACGAGCATGCCGTCCTGCCGTTCGAAAGCCAGTTTCCTCAACGTTACCGGAAGCGGCATGGGTTTGAGCCCGAAGATGGGCGCCCAGAGAGGCGAGCCTGTCTCGGTGGGCCTGCCGGGCCGGTGCGTGGAGCTAAACGGGACGGGGTACTGCGCGTGGTAGTGGGATGTGCCGGAGGAATTGGGCGAGGTAAAAAGCCTCTGGTCGAAAAGGGGCGTCCGCTCGGCGCTTGCGCCTCCCAGGGTGACGCAGAGGGGAAGGGCGCCATCTCGCTGCTGGCGAAACCCTTCGATGAAGGCGTCCGCCGGTGCAAAGCTGTTCGAGGACCGGTCGTAGAGGTCCCAGACCCTGCGGGCATCGTCGGGATGGCAGAAGGCTGCCGTCGAAAAACCGCAGGCCATCCGCAGCCCCGGCGCGAGCATACCGCCCCAGCGTTCATAGACATTCCTGATATGCACCGTGTCCTGCGAGCCTTCGGAGCTTTCTGGACAGCCGAAATCCGGAGCGCCCCCCGGGCATTGCCGCGGCCCGTGGGCGAAGACGTTCGAGGCGCACTGCCAGAAGTACCGCAGGCCGTCGACGGTACCCTGCCCGTTGCCGAGCCGCATTTTCCCCGGTTCCACGACATGCGTCTCCGAGGCGCTCTGGGGGCACTTTCCCGGGTCCCGGCCGTTCGGCATGGCAAGCCATGTCTCAGGCGTGCCGTGCGTTGCGCTGAAGAATAGCGTCGCCGTGTCGATGCCGTTGTAACGGTCCGTGTCGTTACCGGCGGGGTCGAGCCCCCGGTCCTGATAGTGCGGCTCGGAGTAGCACAGTCCTTCGTGCATCAGGGTTTTGTCGGAAGCGGGGAAGGGGGCGTGCTTCAGGAACTCCCCGGCCATCTCCCGCGACCCGCCCGACGCGCCGGGGGCGGCCCTGAGAGTGGGATTCGAGAATTCAGGGGGAAGGATCTGCTGCCCGGGATGGCAGGATGTGAGAATCATACCTCCCATGAATGCCATGGCCCAGGCGATCGTTCGTTTCTTCGTCAGCATGAGTCGATATCGAAAACTGCGCCGGGCGCTACTTTTTCTTCTCGATGGTTTTTGACTTGATCTTCTTGATCTCCTCCAGCAGCTCCGCCTTCTTGATGAGGCCCTTCTTGTCCAGCAGGTTCACGAGAGCCTCCGACAGCACCACTTCGTAGATCATCATTTCCTTGATGTCCTCGAACTGTTCCGGGTCCAGCTGCTTGGTCATGGGGATCTCCTCCGAACTCGTCTTATTGGTCTATTCCGTCTGTCCAGTCTATTCCGTCATATCGCCTGCAGCGGCAAGGACTGGCGGTGCTTTGAGTCGAAATCAGGATTCAGGCATCAGGAAAAACTGTTTTTATCCCGAATCTCTTCTTTCTCGCCCTCACCCTACACCTAGTTCCCTTTCCTTTCAAGCGATGAAGAGGTCCTTCGAGGAAAAATTCGGGTCGCTCGTCAGGTTCACACCGAGGCGCCTCAGGCCCGCCTCGTCGCCGGGCGTGGGGATGTGCGTCATGTGCACCTCGCAGTTCTTCAGTTCCTTGAGCTTCTCCAGTGCAAGCTGGGCCGCCGGGTTGGTTGTCGAGCTGATGGAGAGCGCGATAAGCGTCTCCTCCATGTCGAGGCTCACGCTCTTCTCGTTGAGGATGCCCGTTTTGAGGCCCCGGACGGCCTCGGTGATGGATTCGGGCAGCAGCTTGATTTTGCCCGGGATCCCGGCCAGGTGCTTGATGGCGTGGATGACGACGCTCGATGCGGCATGCATCAGCGGGGAGTTGTTCCCCGTGACGATCGTGCCGTCCCGCAACTCGATCGCCGCACCGCAGAAGATTCCCTCGTCGCCCTTGTCCTGGGCCTGCGCCTCGCGGGCTGCCTGGCGGGCCGGTTCGACGATCTTGCGGTACTCGGGAACGAGGTGGAAGTCTTTCAGCAAAAGCTCGACACGCTGCACGGTCCCGCGGTCGGCAAACCCCATGACGTACTCGCAGCGGTACCGGAAATAGCGACGGATGAGCTCCTGCCTGGCAGCCTCGCGGGTCACCTCGTCGTCGACGATGGCGAAGCCCGCGCGGTTCACGCCCATGTCCGTGGGCGACTTGTAGAAGGATTCGCCCCCCGTGATCCGCTCCATGATGCGCCTCACCAGGGGGAAGGCGTCCACGTCGCGGTTGTAGTTGACGGCCGTTTTCCCGTAGGCCTCCAGGTGGAAGGGGTCGATGATGTTGAAGTCCCGGATGTCGGCCGTGGCGGCCTCGTAGGCCACATTGACCGGGTGCTTGAGCGGGATGTTCCAGATCGGGAAGGTCTCGAACTTGGCGTAGCCCGAGTGGATGCCGCGCCGGTAGTCGTGGTAGAGCTGCGAGAGACACGTGGCGAGCTTGCCGCTCCCGGGCCCGGGGCCCGTCACGACGACGAGGGGCTTTGTCGATTCGATGTAGTCGTTGGCGCCGTAACCCTCGTCGCTCACGATGAGGTCCACGTCGGTGGGATAGCCCTTCGTGTATCGGTGCGTGAAAACCCGTATGTCGCGCCGCTCGAGCTTGTTCTTGAACTGCTTCGCCGCGGGCTGGTTCTCGAAGCGAGTGATCACGACGCCCAGGACGCTGATGCCCCGGTTGCGCAGGTCGTCGATAAGCTTCAGGGCGTCGGCGTCGTAGGTGATGCCGAAATCGGCGCGGATTTTCTTTCGCTCGATGTCGCCCGCGAAGATGCAGAGCAGCAGATCCACCTTGTCCTTGAGGTGCTGAAGGAGCCGAAGTTTGACGTTGGGGTCGTAGCCCGGCAGCACGCGGGCCGCGTGGTAGTCGAAAAGAAGCTTCCCGCCGAACTCGAGGTAGAGGCGGTTGTTGTACTTCGCGACCCGCTCCAGGATCTCCGCCGACTGCTCCTCGATGTATTTCTCGTTGTCGAACCCCACCTTCCCCGTCATTGTCCCCCCCTTTATTGGTTACGAAAGTGTAACGCCTACGGGGGGGGAGGTTAACGTTTTTCGGGTGCTTTGTAAAGCCTTTTACCGGCCCATCATATCGCCGTGAACGCGAGAGAAGTAGAAATGCGCACTGCGCTCATCATGCATCTCCACAACCCGCGAGCAAGAGCAACGTGTGACGGCTGTCACGGCAGCAGGAGACGGATCAGCATCAGGATGCCGTGGCGGAAAAGAGCGATGACGGGGTCCAGGGCGCCGAGGTACAGCAGGCCGATGATGATGAAGAAGCCGTAGGGCTCGAGGCGAAAGAGAAAATACCGCATTTTTTCGGACGCGAACCCCAGGAGGATCTTCGAGCCGTCCAGGGGCGGGATTGGGATCAGGTTGAAGGCCGCCAGCATGATGTTGATCTGCGCCAGGTAGTAGAGGATCGGCGCGAGGATCCCCGAAGGGGAGGGCGACAGGAGATGATCGAGCAGGAACGCCGTAAAGGCCAGAAACAGGTTTGCGACGATTCCTGCCGAGGAAATGAAGATGAGCCCCCTGCGCGGGTCGCGGAGATTCTCGAAATTCACCGGCACCGGCTTTGCCCAGCCGAAACCGAACAGGAAGAGCATGAGCGTGCCGATCGGGTCGAGATGCTTGAGCGGGTTGAGACTGAGCCTTCCCTGCCACTTTGCCGTCTGGTCTCCCATCCGGTGAGCCACCCATCCGTGGGCCAGCTCGTGGATGATGACGGAATACAGAAGCGGTACGGCGACGAGAATAAAGGCCAGGGGGTCCTTGAGCAGAAGATTGAGCAGGCCCATGTAAGGATTCATCTCCTTCCGATAAGTCTTTTCCTTTCGGGCTTGTTGCATTTCGCGCAGGCACTGTCAAGGCGGAGTTGGCAGCGCCGCAAAAAAGGGGTCGCCGGTCCGTCCGGGACCTGCAACCCCCTCAGTTTCCTTGTGGGTCAAGAAATCGGAATGGACGCCCGTCGCCTACTGAGCGCCTCGCATCGACGCGGGCCTGGGGATGGAGAGTGTCACCTCCGGAATGGCGATCGTGAAACGTCCCGGGCCTCTGTTTTCCAGGGCGAGGGCGGCGGCATTCTTTTCGCGCAGCGTGCGCGGTTCATATCTCCAGCCTTTCTTCAGCCGTTTTTCCTCGCTCTTGAGTTTTGCCAGGGCGTAGCGGCCGAACAGGGGCGCCAGGACCCTCGTTTTCCAGCCGAAGGTCCCGTAGAAGTCTTGCAGGAGGGCATCCATCTTTGCATGCAGGGGCCCGTTTCCCCGGTACCACTTCCGCATGGCCCAGACGGCTCCCGCGTAGGCCGATTTCAGGGGCGCGGCATCCCAGGCGAAACGGTTGCGGATGCGGGCGTCGGGGTGGTCCTTGTATGCCTGCCAGCCCTTCAGCATGGTGCGGATGAGACGGTAGAGGCTGGGGCCGTTGACCTCGAAATCCCGGCGGAAGGCGCCGATGAGAAATTCCTCCTCCCGGCCGTCCCGGATGTGAGGGTGGCGGTAATTGAAGCGGTACTGACCGTGGGAATCGGCCGCGGGGAAATCCGATTCGGGAAGGAGCGTCCCGTCCCTGCGGTGCCGCTCATGGAGAGGCGTGCCCGGGTTCGGGGTGTAGAGCATGAACTGGTGGAAGTCCGTATCGTGGCTTACGGCGTAGTCGATGATACCATCCATGTTATCGGGCGTGTGGTTTTCCAGGCCGATGATGGACGAGCCCAGGACGCGGATGCCGTGCGACTGCAGGGTCTTTACGAGGCTCCGCGTGTCCACGTCCTCGAGCTTGCGGTAGCTGCTGCTCTCGCCCTCGAGGCCCATCCAGACCCAGATGATCCCCAGCCCCACAAGCTGCTCGATCGAGTAGGACTGCAAAACGCGGGCGGAGCTGAAGACGTTCAGGGCCCAGCTCTTCCCGTTTTGCTCCATCAGCTCCAGCAGGCGCAGGGCCCGCTTGCGGTGGAGAAGGAAATTCTCGTCGAGAACGAAGAAGGATCGAACGCGAAGTTTCTCCTCGATCTGGCACATGACGGAGTAAAGCTCATCGCCCGTCTCGTAGAAATTGATGAAATTCCCCTTGCCGCCGAAGAGGGCCGACGTGGAGCAGAAGTTACAGCCCACGGGGCACCCCACGGAGGGGATCATGATGGCCGCCGTGCGCCCCGGCTTTTGCGGCAGGTCGATGCCCAGGACCCGGGCGCCGAACCCCGAGTAGACCATGGGGTGCCGCACGGGCGCCTCCTTGTCCTCGCCGAGATAGCGCCGAAACCACGAGATCCCGTCGCCCTTCACGATGTGGTCGGCATCGATGATCCCGTCGAGGCCCTCGCGGCTGGCGATGTGTCCGCCGACGACGATGGTTGCGCCGGGCCGGTGCTCGCGGATCCGCTCGCACATCTCTTTCACCTTGCCGGTGTTGGGCACGATGGAGCTGATCCCCACGATGTCGTATTCGTGATCCCGGATCTCGCAGGTGAAGTCTTCGAGCGTCGGGTAATCGAGGACTGTGCAGGGGGCGTCGATGTTGGCCTGCAGCATCCGCAGCGCAAACGAGGGGTGGAACATGCGAAGGGAGAAGCCTCCCTGGATGCGCGTCACCTGGTTCTGGTAGAGCTCCATCGGGTTGATCCGGCGGCTTCCGTATTCGTCATCCTGCGCATAGGGCCCGAAGACGCTGGTGAGCAGGATCCGGGCCCGACGGCCCAGAGGATGGGTAGTCTGTGATTTCGGCATGAGGTTCCTTCCAAGGGTCTGATTTCCGGCAATCATGAACCCCTGAGCCCGGGAAGGAAAGCGCTGATTGGCCTTTTACAATAGTTTTACAAAGCCGGTTTTGCGGCAAAACGATTTGCCCGTTGACACGGGGAGGGCCTCATTATACGGTTCTTGTGCGGGGCAGGCTCGAGCCCCGCATGGAGAGCGTCCGTGAACCGGTTCAAGTGGTTCTATCATCCCGTTTTCATCTTCGTCTTTTCCATCGTCGCCCTGGCGGCGTCGCTGGCCCTCTACATCTACTGGTACATCGAGGTCAGCACGGGGCTCCGGGGGGTCATCGAGAAGTACCAGCTCGACCCCTCCCAGTTCCTCGAGGTCCAGACGTGGGTCGTCATCCTGGTGCTCTCCATCCTGGTGGCGATCATCCTGGCCGGGGTCTTCATCATCTTCATCTACAACCAGAAGACGTTGCAGCTCTACCGGATGCAGAGAAACTTCATCAACAGCTTCACCCACGAGCTGAAGACGCCCGTGACGTCCCTGAAGCTCTACCTGGAAACCTTCGCGAAGCACGAACTGCCCCGGGAGGACCGGCTCCGTTATGTCGGTTTCATGATCCACGACGTGGAGAGGCTCCTGGACAACATCAACCGCATCATGGATCTGGCCCGTATCGAGAGCGGCAGTTACCGGAAGGATTTCGTCGAGACGGACCTGGTGGGTGCCGTCGAGCAGTTCCGCCGCAGCAATGCGGATCTGTTCCGCAACGCGGAGATCCGGGTTCACAACCCGGCGGGCAAACCGCTCCGGGGTTCCGTAATCCCCTCGCTGTTAGACATGTTCCTGATGAACATCCTGACCAATGCCGTGAAGTACAACAAATCGAGCGTTCCCGCCGTGGACATCCGCTTCGTCCCCAGGGGCAATGAGCTGCAGCTAAGGTTCGAGGACAACGGGATCGGCATCGAAAAGCCGGAGCTTCGGAATATCTTCAAGAAGTTCTACCAGGTCGGCTCGACGGACGACATGACAGCGAAAGGAAGCGGCCTGGGCCTCTATCTGGCCCAGCAGATCGCGAAAATCCACCGGGGGAAACTGGATGCCGAGAGCAAAGGCAGGGGAAAAGGGGCCGTCTTCACCCTGACCCTGCCGCTGCTGAGCCCGGGGGCTCAAGCCGCTGAGGGATCCAGCGGGCAGAGGAGTCAGTCATGATGGAAACGGGTCGGAAACGGATTCTCATCATCGAGGATGACGCGCACATCGCGGAGGGTCTGAGGCTCAACCTCTCTCTCAAGGGCCATGATGCGGCAATCGCCCTCGACGGCCCCTCGGGCCTGAGGCAGTGGAAGGAGTGGAGGCCGGACCTGATCGTGCTGGACATCATGCTGCCCGGAATCGACGGTCTGTCGATCCTCCGCAGCATCCGGCTCGAGGACGAGAGGCTTCCCATCCTGATCCTCTCGGCAAAGAGCGAGCCCGAGTACCGGGTCAAGGGGCTTGCCTACGGTGTTGACGACTACCTGTCGAAACCCTTCAACCTCGACGAGTTCCTGCTGCGCGTCGAGCGGCTCCTGACGCGGGCCGCCTGGGGCGGAGAGGGCGATCCTGCCCGGGGGGGCCTTGCCGCGCCGGGGCCTGTGTATGCCTTCGGCGGCAACGTGATCGATTTCGAGAAGTTCACGGCCCGATGCCGGGCGGGCGAGGTCAGCCTGACGGAGCAGGAAATCAGGCTCCTGAAGCTCTTCATCATCAACCGCGGCAAGCTGCTGTCGCGCAGGGAGCTCCTGGAGATCGGGTGGGGATACACGGGGGACACGCCGTCACGGACCGTGGACAACTTTATCGTGCGGTTCCGCAAATACTTCGAGGACAACCCCCACCAGCCGAAATATTTCCGGAGCGTCCGCTCCGTGGGGTATGTCTTCGACCACGATGCCTGAACGGCCGGAGCGCTTGTCGTTGTCATTCCAAGATCCTCCAATTTCTCATCCATTCCCTTAGAGCGATATCAGTCTTTTCGACGGGGAAAATCCATCGATGGCGGATGGCTTTCGCAAGTGCAATCGGTGCATACTGGAACCGTAAAAGCTTTGTATCCCCTCCCCTCTCTTTTCTTGCCCCATCAAGACCCCGCCAATACTTGATGGGGCAAGTCTCTTTTAATGCGCGAATTCCCGCCGTGACGACGAGATGGCCGCGTCGTGGCCGCCTGCAAAAAATCCGGTGGAGTGGCAAAATAGAGAAGGGGCAACCCGCAAGCGGCTGGCCCCTTTTTGATTTCCGGCGGGTCAGGGCGGAAATTTCAGTGCCCTAGCGTGAACCCGCTCGCCTGCGCTAGGTTCCAACCAGGACCTTGAATCCGCCGTATACCATGCGCTTGATGTCGAAGGGCATCTCCATCTCACCCATCTTTTCCATTTCTTTCATCACCTTTGCGTTGACGCGATCGCGGTGCGCCCGCGATTTGAATACGATATACGAAAAAACCACCGTCTCGCCGGGCTTCAACTTGAGCATGCTCGAAAAAGACTTCCCCCACTGGGTCTTCAAGTCCTCGCCGACACATTCCTTGTAATCAAGAGCGCCGTGCTTCATCCACACTTTTGCCCCCATCCTGGCCATGCGGGCATAGGCTTTCAGGTTCTTCTTCGGGACCGGCAACACATATCCGTCAACGTAGCTCATCGGAATCCTCCTTTGCGTCAGGCAGTGCTTCTTATTTTCCCTTTGGCAGACACCACACTTCCTTGATTTTGCAAAGTCTTGCAAGCATCTCCTCGTACTCTTTATTAATGGCTGCTCTTTCCGTCAGATCGAGAGGCTGGATGAAGTATCCATGGGGGCCGGGCATGATAACAAAAGGATACATGCCACCGAGTTTCCCGCCGCCTATTTCTTCATTGGATACATTGGGGGCGTAGTACATGACGTGTGGATAGTTAATGGTGATGACACTGTCGCTTTCTTCCCCGCTTGCTTCCGGGTTATAGTACGTTCTCAGGATTGGAGACAGCATGTACGAGATACCGGCTCGTTCAGGCGCTTTATAGTATCCTGATTTGAAACGGTCTTTGATGATCTTCTTCAGTTCGCCGGGAGGAGTACCGTTGGCCTGCATCTCCGCTGCGTCAAAGAAGACCCGCATTTGTGCCCTGGCGCCCGCTTTGTCAAAGGAGATCGGGTAGAGAATATCATCTCTATATTTCGTTAAGGGCCAGGACCCCCTGAACGCATCATCACCGGTCCGGGCAACAAAGGCGTGGAATCCGTTCGCACCCGTGCGGGCAACTTCAAAACCCTTGTCGGGGTTCAGGACATACACCGTTGCATTGTCTCTGAGGTGTGGCGGCAGTGCGCTGAGAGCCAGCTGAATTTCCAGATCCTGGGGCAATGGCTCGATCTTGCCCATTGCCTTGCGATTCTGTTTGTCTGCCGCGCCCGCCATGACGCTGAAAACAGCCGCGGCCAGAATGATAACAAGCAATTTGAAAAGATCAATCGTGTAGCTTGCACGGCCAGTGACTTTATGAGGTACCGTCCTTTTCTTCACGACCGTTCCCCCTTCATTTCCTGATGGATGTTCTCATGAGTGAGAATCTGTCGGTAAACTCGAATTCACTTTTAATCATAAAAACATTGGACAGCGACCTGAATAGGGGATTGACTGATTTTATGGCTCGAAAATCATTACAGCAGGGAGGGACACGTCGCCGACATGCAGCCCCGCCTTCTTCGGGTTCCCATGGCAGTGCCCGGGGTTGTGGGCGATATCCACAATCTGGTAAAATTCATCTCAGATCTCCGTCGGCGTGGCTGAACGCAAACGCATGGAGGGAGAGAAATGGCTTCCATCTACAAGGAAATCCTGATCGACGCAAACGCTGAAGACGTCTGGGCGGCGGTTCGCGATATCGGCGCGGTTCATCGGCGTCTGGCACCGGGCTTCGTCGTCGATGTTCGCCTCGAGGGAGACTCCAGGATCGTGACCTTCGCGAACGGCTCGGTGGTCCGCGAGCTGATTGTGGACATTGACGACATGCGACACCGGCTCGTTTATGCGGTGGTTGAGTGGCGACCCAAACACCACAACGCCTCGATGCAGGTCTTCCCGGAAGGTGAGGGCCGCACCCGGCTTGTCTGGATCACAGACCTGTTGCCGAACGATTTGGCGGGACCTGTCGGTGCCCTCGTCGAGCAAGGGGCAAGCGTCATAAAGCAGACCCTGGAGCGCGCCGGGGCGCCACAATGGAATGAGAATGGCAGAGGGGTGACGTGATGGGTATTTTGGACTATTTCAAACCGGTTTCGACCTGGTCGCCGGAAGAGGTCCGCCTGTTTTTGAAGGAGAAGAATCCGGAGGAATATAATCTGGTCGATGTGAGAACGCCCAAAGAGTATGAAAGAGGCCATCTCCCCGGTGCGCGATTAATCTTGGTCGGAGAGGTGGCGGATCGCCTCTTGGAACTTGATCCCGATAAACCGACGATCGTCTACTGAGGCTCGGGAGTACGCAGCCGGGCGGCTGCAGCCACACTATCGGGGGCAGGATTTAAAGAGGTTTACAGCATGGAAGGAGGGATCACGGCCTGGGAGGGTCTGGTCGCAGAGGGGGCTCCGCAATCCGGGATGGCCTACTTTTCTCCGGTCACAAAGCCGGAGGAGTTGATCGCTTTGGCATGGCTCCTGGAAGACGGGTCTCGCAAATTCTATTCCGAATTGGCTTCCACGTTAACGGACAATGAGGCAAAAGATCTCTACCGTCAACTGGCAAAAGCCGAGGAGCATCACATGGCTTCTCTTCTCGAGCTTTATGAGGAGTTTTCCGGCAAAGTTCCTGACCCGGGATTCCCGGGCTCAGTCATACCGCCCGGGAAGGAAGGCGATGTGATGGAAGGGGGAATGAGGGTCGGTGAGGCCTTGCAGTGGGCAAAGGGAAAAAGGACGACAGAAATCCTTGAACTCTCTCTTTCCCTGGAAACCAATTCTTACGATCTCTATCTCAAGATGGAACGTCAGATGAAAAATCAGCGATCGGCACAGGTATTTCACGTATTATCCGGTGAGGAAAAACAGCACCTGGAACGATTAAGCTCGTTGCTCGAAAAAAGGATATGAGGCCCCCGCTTCATGTTTCGTCGAGCCATCAATAGAGCGCCCGGGATTTCAACTGCGCAAAAACAGCACAAAAAAGAAGAGGCTGCAATACATCTTCAACCCCTATGAACATGGAGGGGTCCCATGGACAGGCGGAGATTGACCATCCCCCTGGCGGCAGGCGAATCCGTATCGGCCATCCTGAGTCTGCCCCCCAACAAAGAGCGGGTGCCCGGCATGGGATTGATCACGGCCCACGGCGCCGGCAATGACATGGAGAATCCCCTCCTTGCCTCATTCTCGGACGGCCTGGCCAAGGCAGGTTATCCGGCGTTACGCTTCAATTTTCCCTACAAGGAGAAGGGGCTGAAGATGCCGGATCGGCCTGAAAAATTGGAGGACACCTGGGTTGCGGTCTGCCGGTATTTCCGGGAGGATGCAGGGGTTGATGTGACCCGTGTCATCGCCGCCGGCAAGTCCATGGGCGGACGGATAGCCTCTCAGATGGCCGCCGGGAAGAAACTGCCGGTGGAGGGTCTGATCTTTCTGGGCTATCCCCTCCATCCGGCGGGCGACCCGTCAAAGATCAGGGATGCCCACTTGTACAGGATCGAGGTCCCGATGCTCTTTTTCGCCGGGACAAGAGACAGCCTGTGCAATCTGGGGAAGATGCAAACCGTCCTGGGCAAACTGTCGGCTCCCTGGAAGCTGGACATTATCGAAGGAGGTGACCATTCCTTCCACCTTCCCAGGGCCATGGGCATTCCCGAGTCGGACATCGTCGCTCACATCGTGAAGACGACGATACAATGGTTGGAGGCAACCTTTGGATGAGATGTTCTTTGATAAGGAAGATTATTCAGCCAAGTCCCAGCAGTAGCGACAGCAAGTGAGACAAGAAAGACAACGTGAGTATCAGCAGAGGCCCGAGGTCCAGCAGTATCAAAAACAGAGGCAAGAACAGCAAAGGCAGCAACCGCAGGTACTGCAGCAGAAGCAGCACCAACCACATCAGCCACAGGTCGAGCAGCATCAGAAGCAACAACCCCAACACGGACCATCTCGACTACCGGAAGAGCAGCACAAGGGGGGACCGCAGCACTCACAAGAAAGACCTGAAAAAGGGGATGCCGAACATAGAAAGTAGGCGGCCAAGATTTAAAAATCCAAGGGGATGGTCATCCGATGGGCGATTGGGGCTTCATGTATCCGCTGACAGGTCTCGTCCTCATGGTCATGGTACTATTCCTTTACTTCGGCAGCCGCAGTTACCCAATGCAAGGCGGGCACTATGATGAGGTGGAGGATTTGCGACGACAGATCAGTGAACTCAAAGAAGAAATCGAAAATCTGAAGAAGCGTTATCAATAAGACGAACCGGGAATTATGCACAGGCACTTTTCATCACAACAACTTCATATGGGGCGAAAAGAGTAACCATAAAGAAAAAGGGGCTACAGGATAAAACCTGCAACCCCTTGATTTTCCTGGTGGGTCAGGGCGGAGTTGAACCGCCGACACTCGGATTTTCAGTCCGATGCTCTACCGACTGAGCTACCGACCCGCGTCTGCTTTCAAGAACACGTTAAGTAAATAAATTGCCCTGATTTGTCAAGGCATTTTTTGGCGGGATCTCGACCTCGACGACCCGGTAGAGGTCGATCACGACGGTACCGGCGATCTTGTCGTGCCAGGCCTGCTTGCGGCGGTCTGCTCCAGCCCACAGAAAGCCCATGCACAGGGGCAAAAAGGAGATCAGGTAGCCCACCCAGCGCAGAAAGGCCGTCCCGAAGGAAATGGCCTCGCCCGTGTCCCGGACGACGCGCAGGCCCATCAGGCGCTTTCCCGGCGTCTGCCCCGTTGTGCCGTGGAACCAGGTAAAGTAGGCCATGTTGACAAAGAAGCCGAGGGCCTGGTAGATCGCCCAGACCTTCGCGCCGACTTCCATGAGGGTCTCGGGATCGGCGGCCATATCCTCGGGTGAGATGCCCAGGCCAAAGGCAACGGAGCCCAGGATGAGCATCGTGAACCCGATCGTGCCCAGGATGCAAAGGTCGATTGAAATCGCGACGAAACGCCGCCAGAACCCGCCGTAATGGCTATCCATCTTGAATGCTCCTCTTCAGGGTGCCGATCAGGCCGCATTCATACTGGAAAATGGCCAGGATGGCAAGGGCCGCCGTTTCCACCCGCAGGACGAGCCGGCCGAGGCTTGCTGTGAGAAAACCGGCCTCGCGGGCCGTCTGCGCCTCCTCGCCCGAGAGACCTCCCTCGGGCCCCACGACGAGGAAAAACTCCTTTGCCGAACGGGCCTCTTCTGTTTTCAGGATTTCACGGACGGAGCGCTCCGTCTCGGATTCCCAGAAGAGGATCTTCACCGACCCCGGCCGGGCCATGCCGAGTGCCTCCGCGTAGGAAACGGTCCCGGCGATCTCGGGGACGTCGCCCCGCCCGCACTGCTCGGCCGCCTCGGCGGCGATCCTGCGCCAGCGCTCGAGCCTCTTTGCAGCCCTCTCCTCGGTCCGCCTCGGTATGGTACGCGACGAGCGGAAGGGGATCACCCGGGCCGCTCCCAGCTCCGTGGCCTTCTGGACGATGAATTCCATCTTGTCGCCCTTGGGAAGGGCCTGGGCCAGCGTGATGCGCACGGGGATCTCGAGGGGGACCCTCTGCCTGGCGACGATCCGTGCGGCACCATTGCGGCTTTCGATCCGCTCAATCACAGCGCTGTACTCCCAGCCCGTCCCGTCGAAGAAGAGGACTTCGTCGCCGGGTCCCAGCCTCAGCACGCTCTTCAGGTAACGGACCGTATCAGCGGCCAGCTCGATGGCGCTGTCTTCATCGGGGATGGGGGGACAGTAGATCCGGGGAATCATCCCTTAAGCCTTTGCCGGCTTCTTGTAGACGTAGCAGGCCCACTCCTTGTCGGCGATGACCCGGTGGCTGATCAGGTCGTCGCGGGTGAAGGCCTTTTCCACGTCCTGCCGGTTCTTCTCGATGATCCCGGAGATGACGAGATAGCCGCCCTTCTCCATCATCTTGACGAGGTGAGACTTGATCTTGATGAGCGTCTCCGCCGTGAGGTTGGCCACGATCAGCTCGAAAGTCCCCTTGATCCTGGCGACGTCGCTGTTGACGATGACGACGCGGTCGCCCACGTGGTTGACGGCCACGTTCTTGTGGGCGATCTCCACGGCCTGGGCGTCGATGTCGACGCACATGACGCTCGACGCGCCGAGCTTGGCCGCCGAGATGCCCAGGATCCCCGTGCCGGTGCCCACGTCAAGGACCCGCCACTTCTGGAAGGTCCTGTCCTTGAGCAGGATCTCCTCCATGGCCTCGAGGCACATGCTGGTCGAGGGGTGCTGCCCCGTGCCAAAGGCCATGCCGGGGTCGATCTCGATGACCGTCTCGCGGCCCGTAGCGGAGTAGCGCTCCCAGGAGGGCTTCACGATGATGTTCTTGCTGATCCGCAGGGGCTTGAAGAAGCGTTTCCACACCTCGCTCCACTGCGGGTCGATGATGACCTCCGTGTCGAAGATCGGCTTCTTCAGGTCGGGGAAGAAATCGGCCAGATTGCCGATGTAGGACTTCAGTTGCGCGGCGCGCGCATCGTCCCCCGTGTCGGAAGGGAAGTAGGCGTTCAGGACCCTCTCGTCCTGGGGTTCCGGCTCCGGTACGTCGGAGTGCCCCGGCTGCAGGAACTCCTCGAAGACCCCCTGGGCCCCCATTTCCGTGAGATAGTTCGACAGGGCCTCGGCCAGCTCGGGCGGCGTGCTGAGCTTGAAACGGACCCATTTCTCTTTTCCTGCCGAGGATTTGTCCATGCTGCCGGGCATGATGCCTCCTTCCGATGCTTTCCTGCGTGGATCGGGGACTCAAACCCCACGCCCCGGATGCCGGTTTGGGACTGCCGGGCGGGGGGATCTCGGAAAAGCCCCCGAAGTTCTCAAGACCGCTGTATAGCCTGTTTTTCGAGAGATTTCAAGTAACTTGAATTTTAAAACCCGTCGTGATAGCCTCATCAGTCTATCAAATCTCCCGGGGAAAGCGGCGGATTTCAATGAGATATTACCCGATCGGCCTCGACATATCAGGCAGGCGGTGCCTCGTCATCGGCGCAGGTGAAGTCGGGGAGAGAAAGGCGCAGCGGCTCCTCGAGTGCGGGGCCCGCGTGAGCGTCGTGGGGAAGCAACTGACGCCGGCCCTCTCCGGGCTCGCGCAGGCGGGCCGGATCGCGCACATCCCGGGCGATTACGACGAAGCGCATCTCGATGGCGTTTTCCTCGTCATCGGGGCAACCGATGACCCCGACATCAATGAGAGGATCTACCGCGATGCCCGCAAGCGGGGGGTGCTCGCCAACATCGTCGACGACCCGGATCGCTGTGATTTCATCCTTCCGGCCCTTTGCCGGCAGGGGGATCTGGTCATCACCGTTGCCACGGGAGGCAAGAGCCCGGCCCTGGCGAAGAAGCTGCGGCAGGAGCTCGAGGAGCGCTACGGGCCCGAGTACGAGGTGTTGCTGAAGATCATGGGCGCGTTGCGCGGGAAGATCATCGACCGGGGGCAGGGCTCCGACGAGAACCGGAAAGTCTTCGAGACCCTCGTCGATTCCGACATCCTGGAGCATATCCGCAAAGGGCAGTGGGAGAAGGCCGAGGCAGTCGTGAAGGACATCGCGGGGATCACCATCGACCTTCGATCGATTGGGGATTCGGGCTTCGGGAAGAAAAGGAAATAACGTCGGCCGGAAGCGGCCCGGCGGAAAAAAACAGGGCCACAAGCAAAGATACAAAGAGTACGAAAAAAGTCAGACCGGCAAGACCATAACCCATTTGTCATCCCCGCGCATGCGGGGATCCACACTCCAAATGGATTCCTGGTCAAGGCCAGGAATGACATGATTGTCCTGCCAGTGATAAGGGGTCCGAGGTCAAGGGGCGGATGATGGATTGGAGCAACATGGATATCCTGTTTTTCAAGGCGGCGCTGGCGGCGTACCTGGCGGCCACCGTCGGCTACCTCGTGTCGCTCGTGGCCACGCGCGTCGTTCTTGCCAAGGCCTCCACGTGGATCCTCGGCCTTGCCGTGGCGCTCCACACGGTCCACTTCCTCTTTGTCTTCAACGAAAGAGGCGTCAATATCGCCGTGAACCTCTTCGAGGCCATGTCCTTCTTTGCCTGGATCGTCGCCGGCGCCTATCTTGCCCTCCAGATCCGGACCAAGACGAGGGTCCTGGGGGCCATCGTGGCGCCCTTTGCCGTGCTCCTCATGATGCTCGCGTCGTTGAGCCTCGAAGGGACCCTGGCCATTCCCGACGCAGTGCAGGGCAGGCTCGTACCCATCCACGTGACGCTCTCCATCATCGGCGAGGGGCTCTTTGCCCTGGCCTCGCTGGCAGGCGTCATGTACTGCGTCCAGGACCGCCAGATCCGGCAGCGCAGGATGGGGGCCCTGGCCCGCTATCTCCCGTCACTGGGGGATCTCGACAACATCAACCACGTGGGCCTGCTGTGGGGGTTCCCTCTTCTCACCCTGGGGCTCATCGTGGGGTCTCTCTGGGCCAGGACGGCCTGGGACGGGAGCAACTGGGCGACGGACCCGAAGACGATCTGGTCCTTTGCCGTGTGGTGCTTCTACGCCTTTCTGCTGCATCAGCGGCTCGCCATCGGCTGGAAAGGGAAGAAGATCGCCGTGCTGTCCATCGCGGCTCTCGCGGTGCTGATTTCGGCATTTATCGGGGTGAGCTTCGTGAGCTCCGTGCATAAATTTATATGAGGAAGTGAGAACGGTCCCCCACACCCCGACCCTCGCAAACCAGAAGAAAGGGGTGGTCCCCCTCACCTCGATCCTCTCCCTCGGAGGGGAGAGGAAGCCTGAAAGGAATGGCTTTCCAGAGAGCGAGGGAGCCTGAGGGAAAGTGATTTTTTTCACATGAACGTCATCCTTGTCGGCATGAACCATAAGACGGCGCCACTGGAGATCCGGGAAAGGCTCTCGTTTTCCTGCGGCGACGGGGTGCGCCCCCTCGAGGAGATCCTGCGCGCGCCGGCCATCAAGGAGGCGCTCTACCTGTCGACGTGCAACCGGGTGGAGGTCCTGGCCCGGGCCGAGGACATGGAGGAGGCCATTGCCCGCGTGAAGGCCTTTATCCTGCGCCACGGCAACCTGGATGCCTCCGAGCTGGAGAAGTGCCTTTACGTTTACTGCGGCAGCGAAGCCGTGCGCCACCTCTTCCGGGTGACCTCGAGCCTCGATTCCATGGTCATGGGCGAGCCCCAGATCCTCGGGCAGATGAAGGAGGCCTACCGCGACTGCGTGGAGCAGAAG
>Ga0209079_10000023_pt1 | contig 83704 bp, 64 predicted proteins | sample PPLLaktember2015_2_FD_187259 | JGI IMG/M metagenome (GOLD analysis project Ga0209079, IMG submission 187259) | Freshwater sediment microbial communities from Prairie Pothole Lake near Jamestown, North Dakota, USA - PPLs Lake P7 Core (6) Depth... | ecosystem: Environmental > Aquatic > Freshwater... | reverse complement strand
TCTTCCCCGTCATGATCTGGAGGTGGAAGGCCCGGAAGACGAGCACGCAGAAAAGCACCAGGAACGTCGCCAGCAGGGTGGCGATCCGGAAGCGGAACCATTTTCTGGACGGCACGCTCATTTGATAAGAACCACCTGCTCCCGTTCAGGGTATTGAAGCTTCAGCTTGTCCCGGGCGATGGACTCGATCCGCTGGGGCGATTTCAGCGTGGCGATCTCCACCTTCAACCTGCGATTTTCCTCTGTGAGGTTGTCCCGGACGGTCATCTCCTCGGCGATCCGGTACTTGAGCTGCGTGTTGTGGAGATGGGACCAGACGTAGACGAGCGCCACGGCCACCAGGACGAGAAGCGACAGGATGAACGTGGAGACGCGAAGCCCCGTTGTCACCCTCACATCCACTGCCGCTCTGGGCCTTGCCACTTTTGCGATGGGCATCGTCAGATCCTCTCTGCCGTTCGAAGTTTCGCGCTGCGCGCCCGGGGGTTTCGGTCCACCTCGTCCTCGCCGGGGCGGACGGGCTTGCGGGTGATGACCCGGAGCCTCGGCTTGACCCCGCAGGCGCAAACGGGAAGATCGGGAGGGCAGATGCAGCCCCGCGAGGCGTCGCGGAAAAGCTCCTTCACCATCCGGTCTTCCAGGGAGTGGAAGGAGATGACGGAAAACCGCCCGCCTTCCTTTAAGCTGTCGATCCCCGAGGCAATGCCCCGGGCCAGACTGGTCAATTCGTCGTTGACGGCGATCCGCAGTGCCTGGAAGGTCCTCGTCGCCGGGTGGATTCTCCCGTGTCTCATGTGCGCCGGCATGGCCGAGGCGATAATGGCCGCGAGTTCATCCGTTGTTTCGATCGGACCCGCCTTCCTTCTCTCTGCAATGGCCCGTGCGATGCGTCCGGCCTGCAGCTCCTCGCCGTAGAGGCGCAGGATGCGCTTGAGCTCCCGCGGATCGGCCGTGTTCACCAGCTCCCGGGCCGTCAGGGACGCGTCCCGGTCCATCCGCATATCGAGTGGCGCAGGCTGCGTGAAACTGAATCCCCTCTCGGCCGTCTCGAGCTGGTAAGAAGACACGCCGAGGTCGAGCACGATGCCGTCGACGCCGTCGATGCCGAGCCGCGCGAGGATCTCCTTCATGTCGGCATAGTTTCCCTTGACGAGGATCTTGCGCGTTCCGAAGGGCTCCAGAACCCGTCGGGCCTCCTCGAGGGCGTCGTCGTCCCGGTCGATGCCGACTAGGACGCCGCCGGGGGCCGTGGCGTCGAGAATTCCCCGGGCATGACCTCCGCCGCCCACGGTGCCGTCCACGTAAATGCCGCCGGGCTTCAGGTTCAGTGATTCCAGAATTTCCCGCAACAGGACGGGCTCGTGATACGGCGACATGACCGGTTGCACCCTCTCTTCGTGCTCGGGGCTGCTGAAAAAGACCTGCCTGCGGCGTTGCCCTCGTCCCTCGTCACTCGACGTACGCCCCAAGTACGCCTCGCTCCAGGATGTCGGGCGCCTTGCATCCAGGACTTTTTGAGCAGCCTGGAGGGTCTTTTTCGGCCACTTCTTCTTTTCTCTTTTCAAGGATCATAGGTGGAAGCAAACGCGGGAATCCCGCCAGGGGAGCTGGCCCGTCAGATTCCCAGGTCGGCCATGTAATCGCTGAAGCTCTCTATCTGTTCGCCCGACTTTCGGATCTCCTCCTCGAAGCGTTCCTTTCCCCAGATCTCGATGACCCGGACCATGCCGGCCAGGACGATGTCTTTCTCCAGCTTGGCGTATTCGCGCAGGGGCGGCGGGACCAGGATCCGGCCCTGGCTGTCGAAGGTGCAGTCCACCGCTCCGGACATGAAAAAGCGCTGAAACGCGCGGACTTCTTTTTTCAGGATGGATTGATGGGCGATCTTTTCCTCGAGGATCTGCCACTCATCGAAGGGGAAGACCATGAGATAGCCATCCCAATTTGTGATGACCATCCGGTTGTCGTACTTCTCTGCGAAGACCTCGCGGAGCTTGGCGGGGAAGATGATTCTTCCTTTGTCGTCAATGGTATGGTAATATCTCCCCCGGAACACAGACATGCGAGATACTCCTCCACAATCATCCACTTTGCTCCACCTGGATGCAATAGTAGGGCCGTCTGCCATCCCTGTCAAGAAAAAACTTTAATGATCGCCGGATTTTCGATTGATTTGGTACTTCCGGACGGCCCGGCTGTGCTCGTCGAGCGTTGCGGAGAACTGGTGGGACCCGTCATTGCGGGAAACGAAGTAAAGATAGTCGACCGGGGCGGGGTTCAGGGCCGCCGCGAGGGCATCCGTTCCGGGGTTGCATATAGGGCCCGGCGGCAGGCCCCGGTTCAGGTAGGTGTTGTAGGGATTTTGGCGCTCCAGGTGCTTTCGCGTCAAATTTCCGTCGAAATTCTCGATCCCGTAGATCACCGTCGGGTCGCTCTGCAGCGGCATCCTGATCCGAAGCCGGTTTCGGAAGACGGCTGACACGAGCGTCATCTCGTCCTTGCGGCCCGTCTCCTTCTCGATGATCGAGGCAAGCGTCACCCATTCCTTCATGCCGAGTCCCTGCGCGCGCGCCTGTTCGATCATCCCGCCCGTCACTTTCACGAGGAAGCGGTCGGCCATCGTTTTCAGGATCGTCCGGGTATCCATGGTCCTGTCGAGTTTGTACGTGTCGGGGAAGAGAAAACCCTCGGCGTTTGCCGCCGGGATCTTCAGGGCGGCCAGGGTGTCGAGGTCCCTCGCCAGGCGCAGGAACTCCTTCTCGTCGGCAAGGCCGCTGGCGGCAAGCCGCGCGGCGATCTGCCGCACCGTGAATCCCTCGGGCACCACGATGTTGTAGGCCTTCACCTCCCCGCGGACGAGTTTTTGTAATATGTCCCCGGCTGACATGGCTTTGGAGAATTCGTACTCGCCGGCCTTGATCTGCTGGGGGGCGCTGTACAAATAAGCCATGGCCCGGAAGAGAAGCCGGCTGCGGATGAGGCCTTTCTCGTCGAGGAGATTGACGACCTGGGCGAAAGGGGTGCCCCGGGGGATGTTCACGAGAACGATTCCGTCCTCCGCGGCGCCGGGACCGCTCATCGTGCCGAGAACCCAGACTGCGGAAAGGATTCCCGCCGCGGCGAAGATCACGAAGACCGCGAGACGGTGACGTTGGAGATACGCGAAGGGCTTCATGGGTTGTCGCCCCCGGGACCCGGGGGGGCGCCTCCCCCGTGCCGGGCCTTCTTGTTCAGGTAGTCCTGCAGGATGAAGGCGGCGGCGATCCGGTCCACCATGCCGCGCTTCTTCTTGCGCTTCACGCCTGCCTCGCGCATCAGCTCCTCGGCCTCCTTGGTGGAGAGGGTCTCGTCCCAGGCAGTCACGGGAACGGAGACGGCCCCTTTGAGGCAGGCGATGAAGCGGCCCACCTTCTCGCACTGGATGCCCGCCGACCCGTTGAGCCTCAGGGGGTAGCCCACGACGATCGCACCGACGCCGAACTCCGAGACGGCGGAGGCGATGGCCTCCAGGTCCGCCTTCTTCGACTTGCGTTCGACGACAGCGATTCCCCGTGCCGTGACTTCCAACTCGTCGGAGACGGCCAGGCCGATTCGCTTCTCACCGTAATCGATCGCGAGGATTCTCATGGGGGGTATATATAAAGGATGAGGTTGCGAATAGCAACCTTCATAAAGAAGGGTATCGGGTATTGGGTCTACGGTATCGGGTCCGAAGGTACGTAAGAAATCCATATAAAGGAAATCTGCTTCCTTCCCTATACCCGAGTCCCGATACCCGATACCCCAATGTTGGGATTGAGTAAGGGCGGGATTTCTGTTATCTCATAAACTGTTCGCGCGGCATGCGCACAGGCGGGACGATCATTCATGAAGCACATCATTCTGGGCACGGCAGGTCATGTCGATCACGGGAAGACTTCGCTCGTCAAGGCCCTCACCGGCGTGGACACGGACCGCCTGAAGGAGGAGAAGGAGCGGGGGATCACGATCGAGTTGGGTTTTGCGTCCCTTCCCCTGAAGAACGGCGATGCCCTCGGGGTCGTCGACGTGCCGGGCCACGAGAAATTCGTCAAGAACATGGTGGCCGGGGCCACCGGCATCGACATGGTGCTCCTCGTGATCGCCGCCGACGAAGGGGTCATGCCCCAGACGAGCGAGCATCTCGACATCTGCACCCTCCTGGGAATCAAAAGCGGCATCATCGCGCTCACCAAGATCGACCTGGTCGACGCCGACTGGCTTTCTCTCGTGCAGGACGATGTGCGCCAGTTCATGAAGTCGACCTTTCTCGATGGAGCGCCGATCATCCCGGTGTCCGTTGTCTCGGGCGCGGGGCTTCCGGAACTCACGGCCGCCATCGAAGAGCTGGCCTTGCAGATCGGCAAGCGCCGCGACAGCGGACTGTTCCGAATCCCCGTCGACCGGGTCTTCACCATGAAAGGATTCGGCAGCGTCGTCACGGGGACCCTCGTTTCCGGGTGCGTTAACGTGGGCGACACCGTCGAGGTCCTTCCCCAGCACATCCACGCCAAGGTACGCGGCATCCAGGTCCACAACGAGGTGCGGGAGGCCGCCGAGGCGGGGCAGCGCACCGCCATCAACCTACAGGGTGTCGAGCGCGCCGCGCTGCAGCGGGGCGACGTGGTCGCCCACCCGGGCATCTTTGAGCCTTCCCAGCGTCTCGACGTCCATCTCGAATATCTCAAGGGAGCGGGCCGGACACTGAAGAACCGCGCCCTGGTGCGCTTCCACACGGGAACGAACGAAATCATGGCCCGCGTCATCCTCCTGGACCGCGAAGAGCTCCAGCCGGGTCAGGACGTCCACGCCCAACTGCTCCTGGAAGAGCCCGTCGTGGCCATGGGGAGGGACCGGTTCGTCATCCGCAGCTATTCCCCCATTCGCACCGTGGGCGGCGGGGAGATCCTCGACCCTGATGCCGTGAAGCAGAAAAAGGCAAAGGAGCGGTTTGCCGTCGAGCTGGAGACGCTCCGGACGGGAACGGACGCCGAGAGGACGGCCGTGATCCTGGGGCGCGCCGGGGTCCAGGGGCTCACGTCGAGCCGGCTTGCCGTGAGGACGGGGATCCCGCTGGGCGATCTGCCCCGGGTCCTGAAAGACATGGCTGAAAAGAAGGCCATTATCCGCATCGACAGGGAAGAAACCCGCATCGTGTCCTTCCCCGCCTACCAGGGGTTGAAGGAGGACCTTCTCCGCGAGATCGGCCTGTACCACCAGCGGTTTCCCCTCAAGGAGGGCGTGCCCAAGGAGGAACTGCGGACGACGGCAGGCCAGGAGATCGAAACCAAGCTCTTCAACATGGCCCTGAAGGAGCTGGAAAACGAGAAGAAGATCCTTGCGGACCGGGAGCACGTGCGGCTTTCGGCGCACCGCGTCGATCTCAAGGGCAATCTGGGCGACCTGGGGGGACGGATCGAGACGATCTACCGGGATGCGGCGCTTTCGCCGCCTTCCGTGAAGGAAGTCCTGGAGGCACTCAAGGGGAAGAAGGCCGAGATCATGAGCGTCCTCGGGGTGCTTCTCAACGAGGGTGTGCTCGTGAAGGTCACCGAGGAGCTCTACTTCCATAGCGAGCCGATGAACAGGCTGAAAGAAGATTACACGGCGGCCCTCCTGCGGGACGGGAAGGCCACCCCGGCGACCTTCAAGGACCTCACGGGGCTTTCCCGAAAGTACATCATCCCCCTGATGGAATACTTCGACGCCACGAAGCTCACCATCCGTGTGGGCGATCACAGGACGCTCAGGGAGAGGCGGTAGCGATGAAAAAACCGTCCGATGCAGAAGGGATCGAGCAGCTCAGTCTGTGCCGCTTCGACGGCAGGCGACTGTCCGGGGCAGCCGTGGATGTGGTCCGCGAAATGCTCCTGGAGGTCTTCGTCGATGGCAGCCTCGTCGTGACCATTGCCTGCGCGGGGATTCACCTGCGGGAGCTTGGGGCCGGTTTTGCCAAGCAGGAAGGCCTGATCGAGTCGGCAGGAGACATTCTCGAGATGACCTTCTCGTCCGACCGGGTGGACATCGGGACCCGGGGCGGCAAGGGCCGGGCGCCGTCCATCGCGACGGGAAAGACGATCGCCTCGAGCGGCTCCCGCGGGAGCCGCTCGTTTCAGGCGGAAGGGAAGAAAAGAGCCGCCCTTCAGGCCTGCCCGAAGCTCGATGGGGAAACGGTGCTCCGACTGATGGATGCGCTCCTCGAAGCCACGGTGATCCACGAGCGCACGCGGGGCACTCACTGCTCGGCCCTGGCCGGACCGCAGGGCATCCTTGCGGCGCGGGAGGACATCGGGCGACACAACACGATCGACATGCTCTGCGGCTGGGCGCTGCTCGAGGGCGTCGACCTTGCCGACAAGATTCTCCTGACGACGGGGCGCGTCTCCTCCGAGATCGTCTCGAAGGCCTGGAGGATGGGGGTTCCCGTCATCGTCTCCCACTCGGCGGTCACCTCGCGCGCCGTCATGATGGCCGAGTCTCTGGGGATCGTGATCATTGGTTATGTGCGAGGAGGAACGTTCACCATTTACGCGGGACGTGAGGCAATTAAGGCCTGATAAAGCTCGCAGGCAGCAGGTGACAGGTAACAGGTGGCAGGAAAGACGAAACAGCGACCGGGCATTGGCAATAAACATTCGAAAGGAACTGGATGAAATCCTTATACGTAAAAGACATCAAGGCAGGCGAGAAGATCAAGGCGTCCTTTCTCGTCATGGAGAAGAATCTGGCCTATTCCCAGAAAGGGGCGCCTTACCTGAGCGTGAGGCTTCGCGACCGGACGGGCGACATCGAGGGGCGTGTCTGGGACAACGTGGCGGCCCTCGACCCGCTCTTCCGGAAGGGCGACATCGTCTTTGTGCAGGGCCGCGCCGTCAGCTACCGCGAAAACACGCAGCTGGCCGTTCTCGACATTCGCAAGATGGAGGATACCGAAATCGAGCCCTGGGATTATTTTCCCACCACGAAGGGCGATGTGGAGGAGATGTTCTCCGTACTTGCCGGCTATGTGGCCACCGTGGAGAACCCCTGGCTGAAAAAACTGCTGGAGGACTTTCTGGGCGACGGGGATCTCGCCGCGCGTCTCAAAAGGGCCCCTGCGGCAAAAGGGTTCCACCACGCCTACCTCGGGGGCCTGTTGGAGCACACCCTGTCCATGGTGCGGGTTCTGGACTTCCTGGCAAGCCACTACCCGACGGTCAGCCGCGATATGCTGATAGCGGGCGGCATCCTGCACGACATCGGCAAGATCGAGGAATTCTCCTACGACCGGGCCATCGATTACTCAACGCCGGGGCGGCTCCTGGGGCATATCTATCTCGGAGTGGAGATGCTCGACCGGAAGATCGCGGCCATCGAGGGGTTCCCGGAGGGCCTGGCCCTGGAGCTGAAACACGTCGTTCTGGCCCACCACGGGGAGCTGGATTTCGGTTCCCCCAAGCGGCCCAAGACCGTGGAGGCCCTCATCGTCCACTTCGTAGACGATCTCGATGCCAAGGTAATGGCCTTCCAGGATTTCATCGGGAATTCAGGCGGCGAGGAATCGGAGTGGACCCTCTTCCACCGCTTCTTCGAGCGCTTCCTCTATAAGGGGAAGCAGACATGAAAAAACGTGTTACGTGTTAGGTGTTATGGAAAGAAAAAGGTCCCCTGGCAAGGGACCTTTTTTACTAGCCACAAATCACTAGCCACTTGTCGCGATTAGTGACGCTCCCCAAAGATCGCCCGGCCGATGCGGACGATGGTGGCTCCTTCCTCGACGGCCACTTCGAAATCGTCCGTCATCCCCATGGAGAGCTCCCGCATGGCGACGTTGGGGATGTTCTCGGCGATGATGCGGTCGCGAAGCGCCCGCAAGCCCGCAAAGCAGGGCCTTGCTTTCCCGGGATCGTCGTACCAGGGCGCCATGGTCATGAGTCCCTGGATGGAAAGGTTCGGCATCCCGGCGGCGATCGCGCGGATCAGTCCCGGCGCCTCATCGGGCTCAGCACCGCTCTTCGATTCCTCGCCGCCCAGGTTGACCTCGATCAGGACCCGGCAAACGATTCCCGCGGCGGCGGCCCGCCGGTCGATCTCCTCGGCCAGGCTCATCCGGTTCACGGAGTGGATCATGTCGAAGAGGCGCACGGCGTACTTCGCCTTGTTGGTCTGCAGGTGGCCGATGAGGTGCCATTCGACGCTCTTGCCCATCAGCTCGATCTTCCGCTTTGCCTCTTGGACGTAGTTCTCGCCGATGATCTCGATCCCGGCCTCGATGGCCTCCCGGATCCGTTCATCGCTCACGGTCTTGGTGACGCCCATGATGCGCACCTCGGCCGGGTTGCGGCCTGCCCGTGCGGCTGCTGCAGCAACCCGCTTGCGGATCCGACCGATGTTCTCGCTCACCTCTGACATGATTCATCTCCCTCTGAATGCGACCAGCCCCAGCTCCTTCAGGGCCTCGACGACTTCGCAAAGCGGAAGCCCGACGACATTCGTGTAGGAGCCGTGGATTTCGGAGACGAGGAAAGACGCCTTTCCCTGGACGGCGTAGCCGCCGGCCTTGTCATAAGGCTCATCGGTCGCCACGTACCACTCCACCTCGTCGTCGGGGACTTCTTTGAAGCGGACCTGCGAGGCGACGGCCTGCCGAATGACCTCTGCCTGTTCACTGTTGAAAAGTGTAAAGGCGGTGATGACCGTGTGTTCGCGCCCGCTCAGTTTGCGGATCATGCACCGGGCCTCGTCCCGCGTGGCCGGTTTCCCCAGAAGCTCACCGTCGATGGTCACGATCGTGTCCGCCCCCAGGACCCAGTGGCCGGGTCGCATCGCCGCAACGGACCTTGCTTTTGCTTCCGAGAGCCGCAGGGCATAATCCCCCGGGGCCTCCCCCGCCCGCGGCGCCTCGTCCACGTTGCCGTGCAGGATGGCAAAGCGCACCCCGGCAAGCCGCAGCATCTCCTCGCGGCGGGGTGAAGCCGAGGCCAGGATGAGTCGAGGGTTTTTCATGGGAGTTGCCATCTTCCAACAGCGGGCCCCCTCGCCCTCAGGACGGCCCTGACGGCCGTGGCTGTGGGGTGGCCGGCCCGAAAATTCGGTCCGTCAATTTAACATACCACGCCGCGGATTGCACCTGAACAATGTAGGCCATGGCGATGACAAGGGCCGCCTCGGACCCCGCAGGGCCGAAGGCGTTCATCGCGACGGCCAGAGCGATGGAGAGGTTGCGCATCACGGTGCCGTAGACCAGGGCAATCGCGTCGCCGCGCGGAAGAAAAGTCTTGCCGATCAGGGTGCTCAGGGAAAAGTTGAGACCGTAAATGAGCACGAGCGGCAGCAGGAGATTCGCAAGAAGCTGGGGCGAGGCGGCGATGTCCTTCGCCTTGAGCGCGATCGCGATGAAGACGATTCCCAGAACCCCCAGCGTCGACAGACCCGGGAAACGAGGCGCCCAGATCGTCTGAAAGGACTGTTGGCCGTACCGCCTGACGAGTCCCTGTTGCGTCGCGAAACCAGCCGCCATGGGGAGAAAGACGATGACGGCGATTTGGGCGACGACATGGGCCAGATCGACTTCCACGCGGTGCCCCATGAGGAACTTCACATAAAAAGGGGTGGCCAGGGACCCCAGGGTCAACCCGATGACCGTCATCTTCACCGCCGCCTCGAGGTTCCCCTTGGCGAACCCCGTCCAGGAGATGGTCATCCCGCTGGTCGGCACCAGCCCGGCTAACAGAAAGCCGAGCACCATGTAGGGGTGATCGGCCAGAAAAAGCCTTCCGAACCAGAGCGAGAGGAACGGGATGAGGGCAAAGTTGATCAGCTGCGCAATCAGCTGCGCTTTCCCGTCGCCTCCTTCGAGCACTTTTCGCACCCTCAGGGTCACCATCATCGGGTAAACCATCAGGAAGGTGAAGGGCACGATCAGGGCCTTGAGAGAGGAGACATCCATGGACAGCCCCGCCACGAACCCGAGCGCCATCATCGCCGGGATCGCCCAGATGAGAAGACTGCTGATGCGAGAAAGAAATTTCCAGATCATGCGCTTCATCCTCCACGCCCATCCTCTTAACACAAAAGGGAAATCCGATAAAGGAAGCAGTGTGAATGCGGCTTCGTTTCCCTGGTATGCTTCATGCATCGCTATCTTGGCGGTGAGGTGTGTACGACCTGCGCGGGAGGAAAAAGCCAGCGATACGCGCCACCTACCGGCACAACACGAAACAGGCTGCCTTCATGAGAGTTGAGGCTTGCAAAACATCGGGGAATGATCAACGTCTGTCGACCGATAATGAGGAGTACCTGAAGGTTCTCTTCGACTCGGTCCATACGGGGATTCTTGTCATCGATCCTGCGGCGCACCGGATTCTCGACGTGAATCCTGCGGCGGCGCGCATGATCGGCCTTTCCCGGGATGAAATCGTCGGCTCGGTCTGTCACCGCTTCGTCTGCCCTGCCCAGGAGGGCGCCTGTCCCGTTACGGATCTCGGTCAGGCGATCCACCAGTCGGAGCGGGTCCTTCGCACGACCGATGGCAGGGAAATCCCGATCATCAAGACCGTCGTCCCGGCAAACATGAACGGCGGACGCTGTCTGATTGAAAGCTTCGTCGACATCTCCGAGCAGAAACGGATTCAGCGGGCGATCGAGGACAGCGAGCAACGGACCCGGGAGCTGACCGATTCGCTGCCGCAGATTGTTTTCGAGACGGACGTGGTCGGCAAGATCACCTTCGGGAACCGCAGGGGCCTCGAGGTGCTGCAATACACGCAGGAGGACCTGGCAAGGGGCGTCAACGCTCTCGACATCTTCATTCCCGAGGACCGGGAACGCATTCAGAAAAACATCATTCGGATCCTGAAGGGGGAGGTCCTGCCCGATGTCGAGTACACGGCAAGGCGCAAGGACGGGCGCACCTTTCCCGTGATCATCAACGCCGCCCCGATCAACCGGGGCGGAAGGGCCGCAGGCATCCGCGGCATCGTCGTCGATATCTCCGAAATCAAGCGCACGGAAACCGCCCTGCGAGAGTCCGAGGCGATGTACCGGGCCCTCTTCGAGGGTTCCGGCACGGCCATGGTGATCATCGAGGACGACACCACGATCGCGCTGGTGAACACGGAGTTCGAAAAATTCACAGGGCTTCCCCGGGACCAGATCGAGGGGAAGCGAAGCTGGATCGAGTTCACGCCTCCCGACGAGCTGTTGAGGCTCATGACGTATCACGACATGAGGCGGCAGGATCCCGACTCGGTTCCCCGTCGCTACGAGCTCAAGATGCGAGACGGCGAGGGTCGCATCCGGCATGTTCTTCTCAGCGTTGCCCTGATTCCGGGCACCACACACAGCATCGCCTCCATGCTGGACATCTCGGAGCGCAAGCTGGCCGAGGAAGGCCTGAAAAAGGCGAAAGAGGAGGCCGAACGCATCAACCGGGAACTGGAGGCCATCAACCGCCAGCTTGAGGAATCCATCGAACGGGCCGGCATCATGGCCCAGGCCGCCGAGGCGGCAAACCGCGCCAAATCGGAATTCCTGGCCAACATGAGCCACGAGATCCGCACGCCCATGAACGGGATCATCGGGTTTTCGACGCTGCTGCAGGAGACGGATCTCGACGGCGAGCAGCGGGAGTACGCCGAAGCCGTCAAGGCATCGGCGGAGAACCTGCTGGCTCTCATCAACGACATCCTGGACTTCTCGAAGATCGAGGCGGGGAAACTCACCATTGAACCCATTGCCTTCGATCTGCGCACCACGGTGGAAAAGCTGGCTGATCTGCTGGTCGTGAGGGCCGACGAGAAGGGCCTGAGCCTGATCGTGCGTTATCTCTGCGGGGCCGAGCGCCGTGTGATCGGCGACCCCGGCCGCATCCGGCAGGTGCTGACGAACCTGGTGAGCAATTCCATTAAATTCACCGAGAAGGGCCACGTCATCATCAGCGTGAGCTGCGAGACAAAACCGGACGGTTCGCCGACCTTTCATTTCAGCGTGGAAGACACGGGGATCGGCATCCCCGAGAGCAAGCTGGAATACATCTTCGAAAAGTTCACCCAGGCCGACGCGTCCACGACGCGCCGCTACGGCGGTACGGGTCTGGGCCTTGCCATCTCCAAGCAGCTCGTCGAATGCATGGGCGGCACGATCGGGGTGACGAGCCGGGAAGGGAAGGGCTCCACGTTCTGGTTCACCCTTCCGATGACGATCGATCAGGAGGCCGCCCTCAGCGTTGTCGAGGAGGCCGATCTCTCGGGGGTGCGCATCCTCATTGTCGACGACCGGGAGATCAACCGCCGCACCCTTGAGGAACAGGTCGCCTGCTGGGGCATGCGCTACGCCAGCTGCAGCTCGAGCGATGAGGCAATGCAGATACTGCTCCGGGGCCACGAGGACGGGGATCCCTTTCAGATCGCCATTGTCGCATACCACGATGAGCACAGCGCGAGCGAAGAGCTGGGCTGCAAGATCAAGGGGGATGACCGTCTGAGGCAGACGGTGCTCATCATGATCGCCTCCATCGGCAAACGTGGCGACGCCAAGCGGATGCAGGACGCCGGGTTTGCGGCATACCTGGTCAAGCCGGTCCACCAGTCCATTCTGATGGATGCCCTGGCAACGGCCTGGAACGCCAACCTCAAGGGGTTGCCCGTGCAGCTCATCACCCGGCACAGCCTGGCGGAGGCCCGCGCGGAAAAGAAGGCGGTTCAGCCCGAGGCGGTGACGGCCGAGCGCGTGCGGGTGCTCGTGGCGGAGGACAATCCCGTCAACCAGAAGCTGGCCATCCGGATGCTCGAGAAGTTCAACCTGGCGGTGGATGTCGCGGCAAACGGCAGAGAGGTCATCGACTTGCTGCAGAAGAGTGCCTATGACCTCATTTTCATGGACTGCCAGATGCCCAAAATGGACGGCTACGAAGCCACGGCGGCGATCCGGCAGGCCGAGCGGGAAAGCGGGAAGCATCTTGCGATCGTTGCCATGACGGCCAACGCGATGCAGGGTGACCGGGAGAAGTGCCTCTCCGCCGGCATGGACGATTACATCACGAAGCCGATCCGCAGGGAAGCCATCCAGGAGATGCTCCAGAAGTGGACGCAGAAAGACAGGGTCCAGGGTCCAGGGTAAAGGGTCCAGGAAGAGAAGTCGAAAAAAACGGGAAGAGAAAAACGACCGGAGAGAGAAAAATGAATTTCAATGAGATGGCAGAGAATATCGGTCTCGATGAGCAGGATTTCCGGGAAATGGCCGAACTGTTCGTCAGCGTGGGCGTGACGGATCTCGACAAGCTGCGGGATGCCTACGCCAAACGCAATTGCCAGGACGTGGTCATGTCCGCCCATTCCCTGAAAGGGGCTTCGGCTAACCTGGGTTTCAACGACATCTACGAGATCGCGAAGCGCGTCGAGGCGGACGCCCGGGCGCAGAAGCTCGACGGGGCCGATGAGGCCATCGGCAAGATCGCGCAGAAGCTCACATCGATATCCGCGGCCCTCGAGGAGCATTGACAGCGGGGGATGATCCCCGCAAAAAACGATTCAGAAACTCCGGAGGGTCATGCTCCGGGGGGGTGGTTGCCCGAATGGCTGAACAACGATCCATACCGATCCTGATTGCCGCGGAAGTCCCGTCGGACCGGGAGGGGCTGAGGAAAGCCCTCGCCGATGCGGGATACCGGAAGGTCGTGACCGCAAAAAGCGGCCCCGAAGCCGTTGCCGCCATGGCGGGGGAGTTCTTCCCCATCGTGATTGCGGGCTTGCGCCTGTCCGGGACGGATGGCATCGAGCTGTGCCGGACCCTCCGCGCCGGCACCCGTCCCGGATACGTATACGTCATGATGCTGACGCGGGGAAACCGGAAATCCGAAATCCTCAGGGTTCTCGAGGCCGGGGCCGATACCCACCTGGCCAGGCCTGTCGATCCGGCCGATCTTGCCGCCCGTCTCAAGGCAGCCCAGCGGGTCATCGATCTCGAGCGCTCCCTGCGGCTCACGAACGAAGAGGTGCGCGCCCTGTCCATCCGGGATTCCCTCACGGGGATCTTCAACCGGGAGTACCTCACGGAGCGCCTCCAGCAGGAGATCAAGCGCTCCCAGCGCTACGGGCACCCGCTGTCGCTCATCATGTGCGACATCGACCACTTCAAGGACGTCAACGACCGCTACGGGCACAGGTCCGGCGATCAGATCCTGAAGGATTTTGTGGGCCGGCTTGCCGGTTCCATCCGCGTCGACGTGGACTGGATCGCCCGTTACGGCGGCGAGGAATTCCTCATTGTCCTGCCGGAAACGGATCTGATTTCGGCCTACATCGTGGCCGAGCGGCTGCGCCGGCTCGTATGGGAGACCCCTTTCCGGTTGAGGGGCAGGGAGATCGGCATCACATCGAGTTTCGGCGTGGCGAGCTACCAGCCGGCCCGGCAGCCCGGGAAGGTCTCCTATGACGGTCTCATGGAGCAGGCCGACAGGTTTTTGTACCAGGCAAAGCGCGAGGGGAGAAATGCGGTTCGGGGGGCGAGGCCCGTCGGACCCGAGATGAAAGGATTTGCGGCATGAAAGAGAAAAAAATCCTCGTCGTGGACAACCACCCGATCATCCTGGAGTACATGTCCAAGTTCCTGCGCAAGGACGGTCATGAGGTCCTCACCTCCGAGGACGGCCTGCATGCCCTGGATATTCTGGAAACCTGGCGCCCGGACATCATCTTCGTGGATCTCATCATGCCCAACATCGACGGCAAAAAGCTCTGCCAGATCATCCGGGCCATGCCCGAGATGAAGGACACCTACCTCATCATCCTCTCGGCCGCCGCCGCCGAGGAGCAGATCGACTTCCGGGCCATCGGGGCCAATGCCTGCATTGCCAAGGGACCGCTGGACAAGATGGGCCAATATGTCGCGGCCGCGCTTCACGACGCCGAGCACCGGCGCTCGCGGGACGTGCAGGGGCGCATCTTCGGCGTCGAGAACCTCTACTCGCGGCAGATCACGAAGGAGCTGCTCTCCATCTGGAAGCACTACGAGGTTGTGCTGGGGAGCCTCTCCGAGGGCATCCTGGAGATCACCCCGGGGGGGCGCATCGTCTTTGCCAACCCCACAGCCATCACCCTCACCGGTATTCCCGAGGAGCGACTTCTGGCCTCGAGCGTGCTCGGGCTCTTCAGCCGCAAGGAACAGGACCTGGTGCGGGACATGATCGACCGCGTGACGGCCGAGGCGAATGTTGTGACGGCTGACAGCCCCGTGAAGCTCAACGACCGGGAGTTCATGATCAAGCTGCTGCCGATCCGCGACGAGATGAAGCGCACCCTCATCATGGTGCTCGACGACGTGAGCGAGCGCAAGCGGATCGAGGCCCAGTTCCACCATGCCCAGCGGATGGAGGCCGTGGGCACCCTGGCCGGCGGTATCGCCCATGACTTCAATAACCTCCTCATGGTCATCCAGGGGAACATCTCGCTCATGCTCTTCGACCTGGACCCGAAACACCCTTTCTACGAGCGGCTCAAAAGCATCGAGAAACAGGTCCAGAGCGGCTCCCGTCTCACGTCCCAGCTCCTGGGCTATGCCCGCAAGGGCCGCTACGAGGTCAGGCCGATCGACCTGAACCTGCTTGTCCAGGAGGCCTGCGAAACCTTCAACCGGACGCGAAAGGAGATCCTCATCCACCAGGAACTCTCCCGCGATCTCTACGCCATCGAGGCCGACGCCGGTCAGCTCGAGCAGGTCCTCATGAACCTCTTCGTCAATGCCGCCGATGCCATGCCGGGCGGCGGGACCCTCGTGGTCCGGACGGTCAATACGGACCACCATGCCATGAAGGGAAAACTCTACAACCCCAAGCCGGGCAACTACGTCCTGCTCACCGTCACGGACTCCGGGACGGGCATGGACCGCAAGACCATGGAGCGGCTCTTCGAGCCCTTCTTCACGACCAAGGAGATGGGACGCGGGACGGGGTTGGGGCTCGCCTCCGTCTACGGCATCGTCAAGGGCCACGGCGGGTTCATCGATGTCGAATCGGAGAAAGGGCTGGGGACGACGTTCCGAATCTACCTCACGGCGACGGACAAGCCCGTCGTGCGCAACGGCGCCGAGGTACACGAGCCGATCAAACGGGGCAGCGAAACCATCCTGCTCGTCGACGATGAACAGATGATGCTCGAGATCGGCCGGGACCTGCTGCAGACCATGGGATACCGCGTCATCACGGCCCGCGACGGCGAGGAGGCCGTGGAGGTTTACCGGGGACGGCGCGACGAGATCGACCTCGTCCTGCTGGACATCGTGATGCCCAAGATGGGCGGGGGTCAGGCCTATGACTGCATGAAGGCGATGAACCCAGAGATCAAGGTGCTCCTGCTCTCCGGGTACAGTATCGACGGGGAGGCGACGAAAATCCTCGAGCGGGGATGCAACGGCTTCATCCAGAAGCCCTTCAACCTGGAGCAGCTCTCCCGGAGCGTCAAGGCCGTGCTCACCGGAAACGGGAACCAAAAGAAGGGAAACGGAGGGGCAACGGGCCTCGCCAGAGGCATTCGGGCATAAAGCCGCACCCCGACGAAGGACGAAAACGCATGACCATCGGACCCATGGAAACCAAGGAAACAACGCCAGGCAGGGGAACGATCCTGATCGTCGACGATCACCCCGTGAATGTCAAGCTGCTCGAAAAAATACTGAAAAGTGCCGGCTACGGGACCCTCGCTGCCGAGAACGGGCCCGACGGCAGGAGCCTTGCCGCCTTGCGCCTGCCGGATCTGATCCTGCTGGACATCATGATGCCGGGCGAAAGCGGCTTTGAATCCTGCGAGCTGCTGAAGAAAGATTCGCGGACGGCCCACATTCCCATTGTTTTCCTGTCGGCCAAGACCGACACGGAGAGCAAGGTGACGGGGCTGAAACTCGGGGCCGTGGACTACATGACCAAGCCGTTCGACAAAACGGAGGTCCTCGCCCGGGTGGGCCGGCACCTCGAGACGAGAGACGCCTACCGGAGCATCATCGAGCTGCAGGCGGCGAAGCTCAAGCAGGTCCACGAGGCCCAGCAGGCGATCCTGCCGCGGCCGGTGGAGTTCCCAGAGGCGGTTTTCGGGGTGAGCTACACTCCCATCATCGAAGCCGGTGGGGACTTCTACGACGTCTTTCCCGCGGGAGAGGGGGTCTTCGGCTATTTCGCCGCCGACTTCAGCGGGCACGACATCCGTGCATCCTACAACACCTTTGCCCTGAAGGCCCTGATCAGCCAGAACACGGGACCGCAGATCCCGCCCGCAGAGACGATGCAGGTCATCAACCGGGTGTTCTCGAGTCTCATGAAAAACGGAGAGCACCTGACAGGCGTCTACGCGCGGCTCGACCGCCGGGTTTCGGAGTTGACCGTTGTCAATGCGGGGCATCCCCCGGTGCTTTATCTCACCGCGGACGGGGAGATCCGGCCGCTGGCGGCCGAAGGCGACATCCTGGGAGTCTTCGACGATGTCCTCTTCGAGCCGATCTGCGTGAACGTCAGCAGGGGAGACCGCATCTACCTTTTTACGGATGGCCTTCTGGAAGTCTTCGGAGAGGACCCCCGCAGCCGCGAGGAAGGGATCGACGCGCTGATGGCCTGCTGCGTGGAAACGCGGGATCTCCCGATCGAAAAGGCCGTCAACGAGATCGTGTCGCTGATCTGCCCGGACCGGGGTCTCCTGCAGGACGATGTCCTGCTGCTCGGCGTGGAAGTGTGACCGCGTTGCCGGGAGGGTCATCGGGACCGTATTTTGCAGACGTCGAATAGTAAGGGGCGGATAGCAAGGAAGAGTTGCATGGATGAATTCGAGGTCAGCAAGGCACCGGGATGCCTGGACATATCCCTTTCGCCGAAGCTCCGGTACATCGACCGGGCCGGCGAGGAGACGGAGCGCTTCCTCGGGGAGAGCGGCGCGGGGGTCAGCCCCTTTGGCGTGTTGCTCATCATGAGGGAGGCCCTCACCAACGCGGTGCTCTATGGGAGCCGCCACGAGGACGATTCGAGGGTCCGATACAGCTTGAGCCTCGATGCCGGCACGCTCACCATGGAAGTGGAGGACGACGGCGACGGGTTCGACTGGAAGAGCCGGACGGCGGAAGTGCCGGACATCGCGTCGGAGTCCGGCCGGGGGATGGCCATCATGTCGCTCTACGCCTCGGGTTTTCAATACAACGAAAAGGGGAACCGGCTCGCCGTATTCTGGCAGTGTGAGTGACGCCGCGGGCCTTGTGTCACCGACTATCTTGCAGATTGAAGCAACAGGAGGTTTCATGGAAGAGGCAATCAGGAAAGAAAAACAGACGCTCATCGCACCGGGCAGGGACATTGTCGCCTCCTATGCCCAGGAACTCCGGCGCAACCTCTGGTCCCTCATCGAGGAGGGCGTCACGGACGTGACGATCGATCTGGCCGGCGTGCAGATGATCGACTCCATCGGCCTCGGGGTACTGATCGCAGCCCACAACTCGCTCAAGAAGAAGCAAGGCCGGCTCGCGATCATCAATGTATCGAAGGAGATCCTGGGTCTGCTGAAGACCATGCGCCTCGATCGCCACTTCGATATCAAGGAGTGACACCGCGGCCTTGACGGGCGCGCCCGGAGTACATGAACCCGGCCGAAACGCTGCGGGCCGGAGCCGCCTGCCCGCAGCGGGTTCGTGCGCCCAGCCGTGCCTCAGGCATCAGGGAAAGAATCCTTTCGTTAGGACAGCGGGAGCCGATACGGGATATCTTACCCCTCCCGCATCCCGAGTTGCACCGCCATGAGCCTCTGGTGCTGCGCAAGGTTCGGGCCTCCGGCAACCGCATTACCGCGGGAGTCGGGCAATCCTGGCTACAAGGATTAGGTAATTTGTTGATTCAGTAATTGGGAATCTTGGCCAATTACTGATAACTTAATTACTCAATGACTAATTCCCGAAGCCCCGAGCCCTCAGTCACTCTTCCCCCCCGCTCCCTCTCTCATTCAACTTGACATCCCCAACCATGCCAATGTAAGTAAGTACTTACTAACATGAGCGCGGAACAGACACGAGAAAAAATCCTGGATGCATCTCTAAGGCTCTTCTCGGATAAGGGCTTCCTGGGGGCCACAACGCGGGAGATTGCCCGCCAGGCCGGGGTGGCCGAGGTGACCCTCTTCAGGCATTTCCCGACCAAGGCAGCGCTTTTCCAGGAGGTGATCCGGCGGTATTCCTTCCTGCCGGCACTGCGCGGGATTCTGCCCGGGCTGGAAGAGGCGAGTTACGAAGAGGCCCTTCTGGCGATCGCCCGCCGGTTTCTGTCGACACTCGACGAGCGCCGTGATCTCATCCGGATCATGCTCGCGGAGAGGCATCTCTACCCGTCCCAGGTGAAGAGGATCTTTCGGGGGTTTCTCGGGGAGATGGTCAGGATGCTGGCCGATTATTTCCGGCGGCTGCAGGCCCGGGGGGTCCTCCGGGATTTCGACCCGGAGTCCGGGGCGAAGGCATTCCTCGGGGCATTCTTCTCGTACGTCCATTTTTGGGGGTTTTTCTTCGAGACCTCCGGCAATCGGCGTCAAAATGAGCGGTTTGCCGTCGAGTTCGTGGACCTCTTCATCCGGGGAACCGCCGCGCCCCCGTTTCGGGAGACCGGCGAAGTAAAAAAGGTGGCAACGAGGGGCAGGGTCGGTAAATAATAGGAGCACAACGGACCGATCGAGGAGGGTATCGGTGAAAAAGAAAAAGATCATCATCGGCGCATTTGTGCTTCTGCTGCTCGGCGCAGGGCTCATGGTCTGGTTCGGTCAGCAGGGCATGAAAAAAGACGGGCTCTATTACTCGGGGACGGTCGAAGCTGCCACCATCTCGAACCTCTCCTTCCAGGTCGGCGGAAAAGTATTGAAGGTGCTTGTCGCGGAGGGACAGCGCGTGGAGAAGGACCAGCCCCTTGCGGAGCTCGACCGCACGGAGTTCGAGGCGGTCCGCGATCAGGCGAGCGCGACGCTCAACCGCTCGGAGCGGAGTCAGGAGCAGGCTGCGGCGCTTTTGGAAGTTTACCGCAAGACCCTGCCTGATGAGGTGGCACGGGCCGAGGCCGGGATGGCCAATGCACGCGACGTGCTGACGGAAGCGCAGTCGAACAAGGAGCGTTATGATCAGCTCTACTCCAGGCAGGTCGTTTCCAAGAAGGAATGGGAGACGGTGAAACTCAACTACGATACGGCGCGCTCAAAACTCGCGGAGACCGAGGCGGTATTGAGGCAGGCGAAGGGCAACCTGGGCCGGATCGGAGCCACCGAGCGCGAGGTGGAGGCGGCGCGCGCCCAGGCAGCGGCATCGAAGGCCGCCCTCGAGCAGGCCCGCATCCAGCTGGACCGGACGGAGCTTCGGGCCCCCTTTGCGGGGATCGTGACGAGCAGGAACATCGAACCGGGAGAAGTGGTGACCCCGACAAGGCAGGCTATCACCCTCTCCGATCTCACTTTCGTCAAGGTGAAGATCTACGTCGGCGAGACGGAGATCGGAAAGGTGAAGCCGGGCCAGAAGGCCGACGTGAAGGTCGACAGCCTTGCAGGCAAGACGTTCGAGGGAACGGTAACCTTCATCGCCTCGGAAGGGGAGTTCACCCCGAAGATCATCCAGACTCAGAAAGAGCGCGTGAAACTCGTGTACCTCGTGGAAGTGGCTGTGCCGAACCCGAACCTGGAACTCAAGACGGGGATGCCGGCAGATGCATGGTTGAAGTGAGGCAGTTGCCGCAACAGGATTCTTCGTCGAATGGACATGTTCAGACCGCTCTAAGTCTTGCTGCGCTGCAGACGCATGGTTCGACAAGCTCACCATGACGTCGAGGTCGTGATTGCGTCATCCCGAGCCTGTCGAGGGACGACAAGAGCGGTTAACTGAACATGCCCGACTTCGACTACAGAACCCTGCCGCGGCAACTCCAGGGATTGGATGATGAGTAGTAAAAAGGTGATCATCGAGGTCGAGAACGTCACCTGCCGGTTCGGGCAGGTCACGGCCGTTGAGGACGTGACGCTGGCGATCGAGGAGGGGACGATCTTCGGCCTTGTCGGGTCCGACGGGGCGGGCAAGTCGACGCTGCTGCGCATGATGGCCACCATGATCCTGCCGGGCTCGGGCAGGGTCGTCATGGGCGGGCTTGATGCCGTCTCGGAGAGGCGAAAGGTGAAGCGGCTCATCGGGTACATGCCCCAGCGGTTTGGCCTCTACCCGGACCTCACCGTCGACGAGAACCTTGCCTTTTTCATGGACATCTTCGGGATTCTCCGTGCCGAGAGAACAAAGCGGCGGGAGCGCTATCTCGGCTTCTCCAACCTTCTGCCTTTTGCCGACCGCCCTGCGGGAAAGCTCTCCGGGGGAATGAAGCAGAAACTGGGACTTGCCTGTGTGCTGGTGCATGAGCCGCGGATCCTCGTCCTCGACGAGCCCACAAACGGCGTGGATCCCGTTTCCCGCAAGGAGTTCTGGGAAATCCTCCTGGAGATGAGGCGCTCGGGGATGACGATCGTCGTCTCGACGGCATACCTCGACGAGGGGGAAATGTGCGACCGGCTCGCCCTGATGCACCGCGCCCGCATCCTGGCCGACGGCTCGCCCGACGAGATCCGGTCGTCCTTCGCGAGCCTGGAGGACGCCATGATTCACCGCATCGAGGAAACAAACGGAGCCCTTGCCCGTGACAACGTCAAATCCTGAGATTGTCTCCGTGATAGACCTGGAGAAGCGCTTCGGCGATTTCACGGCCGTCGACCGCGTCAGCTTCTCGATTGACCGGGGTGAGATTTTCGGGTTCCTCGGGCCCAACGGCGCCGGCAAATCGACCACCATCCGGATGCTCTGCGGTATCATCACACCCTCGTCGGGATCGGGGCAGGTTGCCGGCTATGACGTTGTTCGCCAGTCCGAGTCCATCAAGCAGACGATCGGCTACATGTCCCAGAAATTTTCCCTCTACGAGGACCTGACTCCTGTCGAGAACATCCGCTTCTACCTGGGGATCTACAGCGTTCCCGAGAGTCAATGGGACGAGCGTATCGGCTGGGCCCTCGGCCAGGCCCGCCTGGAGGAGATGAGGGACCGGCTCACCCGGGAGCTTCCGCCCGGGTGGCGGCAGCGCCTGGCACTTGCCTGCGCGCTTCTTCACCGGCCGGAGATCCTTTTCCTGGACGAGCCCACCTCCGGCGTTGACCCCATCACGCGGAGGCATTTCTGGGAGTTCATCCGGGGGCTCGCCCGCGAGGGGGTCACGGTCTTCGTGACAACCCATTACATGGACGAGGCAATGAACTGCGACCGGATCGTCATGATCAATGAGGGGAGGATCGTCGCCATGGGAAGCCCCGGCGAGATCGTTGCGGAGGCCTGTCCGGGGGACCCAAAGGCAACGCTCAATGATGCGTTCATCCGGCTCATGACGCGCGGCGTCAACAGCAACAAGCAACAAGCAGCAAGCAACAAGGTCTGAAATGGATTCTTCCTTTGAGAACCCTGATGCTTGAACCTTGCTGCTTGATGCTTCGATTGGCATAGAGGCAACAAGAAGACAGGCAAGTCAAAACGAGGACGCCGACAGATGCTGATCAACCCGAGAAATGTGCAGGCCGTGGCCCGGAAGGAGTTCTACCACATCGTCCGGGACTACCGGAGCCTGTACATGGCCTTTGCACTGCCACTGCTGCTCATCCTGCTCTTCGGCTACGCGCTGTCGCTCGACGTGAACAACGTGAAGGTCGTCATCGTTGACCAGGACCGAACGGAGCTCTCCCGGGATTTCGCAGGACGTCTCGACGCCTCGGCCTACTTTGACCTGGTCACCTATCTTCCCGACGAGCGCGCCGCCGCGGCCTGGCTCGATGCCGGCAAGGCGACGATTGCGCTGGTCATCCCGCCGCGGTGGACCGAAAACATCCGCTCAAACCGCGAAGCGCCGCTGCAGGTCCTGATCGATGCCAGCGACCCGAACATCGGGACCATCTCCCGGGGCTATATCACTTCCTTCGTCGAGCGATACAACTCGCGACTTCTCGTCGACTTCCTCAGCCGCCAGGGCCTCGACAACCTTCGCCCGCCTGTGGAAGGACGCGTCCGCGTATGGTTCAACGAGGAGCTCGAGAGCCGCAACTTCATCGTCCCCGGCATCATTGCCGTCATCATCATGATCGTGGGGGCCATGCTGACTTCGCTCGTCATCGCCCGGGAATACGAAAACGGGACCATGGAGACGATCCGGTCTCTTCCGATCAACGCCGTCGAGTTCCTTACGGGGAAAGCGATTCCCTATTTCCTCATCGCGATGACGGATGTCCTCGTGGCGCTCGCCATGGGGCAGCTGCTCTTCGGGGTCGTCATGAAGGGGAGCTTCTGGCTCATGGTGCTGGCCTCCTCGCTCTACCTGTCTGTGGCCCTCGGACTGGGACTCTTCATTTCCATTGCCACGAAGTCCCAGCTCGTGGCAAACCAGATCGCGCTGCTCGTTTCGTACCTGCCGGCGCTTCTGCTCTCGAACTTCGTGTTTCCCGTGGAGAACATGCCCCGGATGCTTCAGTTCGTGACCTGGATCGTTCCGGCGACGTACTACATCGACATCATGAACGGGCTGTTTCTCCGCAATGTGGGGATGAGCTACATCTGGCCGAGCTTCCTGGTGCTGCTCGTCATGTTTCTCGTCAGCGCCGCCTCTGCCGTCGTCAAAATGAGGAAAGAAGGGCTATAGAATGAACTGGATCCGGATCCGCGAAATCGTGAGAAAGGAGTTCATCCAGGTCTTCCGGGACAAGAAGAACAGGCCCATCCTGTTCGTCATGCCGTTCATCATGCTTCTCATTTTCGGTTACGTCGTCTCCACGGACGTGCGGGATGTCAAGGTCGGTCTTCTGGACCAGTCCCGGACGCGGGAAAGCCGGCTTGTCCGGGATGCCTTCGAGGGAAGCCCCATCTTCCGGGTCACTCACCAGGTGGACGATCCCCGGGAGCTGGAGGAGCTTCTGCTGCGCAGAAAGGTGGACATCGCCATCAAGATCGGTCCCGATTTCAGCGAGCGCATCCGCAAGGGCGAGACGGCGGCCGTCCAGGTGCTTGCCGACGGGAGCATGAGCAACCTGGCGGGGGTGCGGGTCGCCTACACGCTCCAGGTCCTCGAGAAGCTGAACCAGGACTTCATCCGGCAGCTTGTCCCCCAGCGGATCGATTACGGCCGGATCGACGCGCGGGTCCGCACGTGGTACAACCCGAACCTGGAAAGCCGTGATTTCTTCGTCCCGGGGATGGTGGCCGTACTCATCATGATCATCTCGCTTCTCTTTACCTCGATGGCCATCATCAAGGAAAAGGAGATGGGTACGATGGAGCAGCTCATCGTAACGCCCATGCGGCCCTTCGAACTCATCCTCGGCAAGACGATCCCCTACATCCTGATCTCGATTGCCCAGATGGTGGCCGTGACCTTCTTCGCCGTTTTCTGGTTCGACATCCCCATCGTGGGGAGCGCCCTTCTCATGTTTCTCGGATTGTGCCTGTTTCTCCTGAGTACCCTCGGCATCGGGCTCTTCGTCTCCACCATCTCGGCCACGCAGCAGCAGGCCATGATGACGACCTTTTTTTTCATCGTCCCATTTTTCATGCTCTCAGGGTTCGTGTTCCCCATCGAGAACATGCCGCTCGTCGTGCAGTGGCTCACATACCTGGATCCCCTGCGCTACATGCTGGTCATCATCCGGGGGATCTTTCTCAAAGGCGTGGGAATTTCGGTCCTGTGGCCCCAGTACCTGGCCCTGGTTATTCTGGGCGTTATTGTTTTCTCGGGGGCCGTGGGGCGCTTCCGGAAGAGGCTGGATTAGGCCGCCGGAGGCGGCGGAAAAACCGAAGTTAGGAAGCTCAGAAGTTAAGAAGCTTGGAGGATCCTTCAGCATTCGTTTGGCCTGTAATTGGTCCGAACTTCTCAACTTCCCAACTTCTCAACTTCCTCGTTCATCATGAGGTGAGTGTGATGAGTAGAATGATTCGGAGGGGCTGGTTAGCCGGTATAATCTGGACGTTGATCATGACCGGTCTTGCCGGGGCGCAGGAGGAAGCGGCGACGCTGACGCTGGAGGAGAGCATCGCCATCGCCCTCAGGCAGAGCGTCACCATCCAGTCGGCGAAGGAAGGTGTCCTGGCCTCGGAAGCTCGCCGAAAGGAGGCCGCCACGGGGTTCCTCCCGAAATTGAGCACCACCTACAATTACACCTATAACGACCCTGCGTCTTATATCAAACAGCCGCCGCCCTCTCCCATCAGTATTCTCACAGTCGGAACTCAGGACAATTATCTCTGGTCCCTCGATGTGAGACAGCCCGTATTCGCCGGCGGCCGAATCAAGGCGAACTACGACGTCAACCGCCTGGGGGCTGACGCTTCGAGGCAGGAGGAACTGGGCACGATCCAGGACATCGTTCTGGAGGTGAAACGGGGCTACTTCACCATCCTCAAGGCGAAGCGGCTCGTCGGGGTGGCGAAGCAGTCCGTCGAGCAGTTCACGGCCCAGCGGGATCTGGCGAAGAACTTCTACGAGGTGGGCCTGGTCCCCCGCAACGATTACCTCCAGGCCGAAGTGCGGCTGGCAGACAGCAACCAGTCCCTCATCCGTGCGGAAAACAGCCTGGAAGTGGCGCGCTCGCGCTTCAACATCATTTTGCGCCGGCCCATCGAAGCTGGCGTGGACGTAGTGGACATCCTCGATTACAAGCCTTATGAAACGGCCTTTGAGGAGTGCCTGAAAACAGCCTTCGAGAACCGCCCCGAGATCCAGGTATACAGCCTGAGGGCCGAACAGGCCGGCAAGAAGGTCAAAATCGTGGAGAGCGAGTTCTACCCGTCGGTGAATCTCGTCGGCAGCTATCAGCGCTATGGAGACAGAGCCGACCTGAACGGCTCACCCTACCGGGATCCGGAGAACTGGACCGTTGCGGCCATGGCTTCCTGGGACCTGTGGGAGTGGGGACGGACGAAATATGCCCGCGATGCCAGTGTCAGCCAGGAAAGGCAGGCTCAAAACGCTCTGATGAACGTGAAGGACCAAGTCTCCCTCGAGGTCAAGAGCGCCTGGCTCAACGTGAAGGAGGCGGAAAAGCTCATCGCCGTGTCGCTGAAAGCCATCGAGCAGGCCGAGGAAAACTACCGGATCAACCAGGAACGCTACCAGGAGCAGGTGGCCCGGTCGACGGACGTCCTCGATGCCCTTACGCTCTTGACATTCGCCAGGGCCACCTGGTCCAATGCCCTGAGCGATTACCGTATCGCCCTGTCCGGTCTCGAGCGGGCCACAGGGGTCATCTGGAGGGCAGGGGACGGGGGAAAATGAAGCAGTGAGAGAAGTGAAGGAAGTGAAGGAAGTGTCTGAGTGAAGAGGAAGCGGGATTCAGAATTCATTGATTTCCAATACCCAATTCCCAGTTTCCAAGTCCGCCACGCCGTGCAGTCGCTGCGCGGCGTGTGGTGGAAACCCGAAAAATAGGGTAAACAGGGGGTGCGATGAGCACGAAACGTGACGGAAAGCGCGCATCGGGTTGGGGGCGGTTTTCCCTCAAGAAAACGGGTTTTTTGACGATATTTCTCATTGTGGCAGGTTTGCCCGGGATCGGTTGCTCCATGACAGGTTCGGAAACGACACGGGGACCCCTGGTAGGCGGGCCCTGCGAGTACAGGTCCTACCCGGGGCAAGCCGAGATCGTCTCGGTGGCCCCGTGGGCGGCTTCTGCCGCAGCGGCCGACGAGCGGTTTGACGTGAAATTCCGCTTCATCTCCGACGGGCCGGTCGATGAGCCCCTGGGAAGAGCCGCACTGGAGAGGACCTTTTCCCTCCTTCCGGACCGGGAGATGCCTCCAGACAGGGCCTTCATCGAAAAATTTGACATCCGGCCGGGAAAACGGTTAGGCTGCACGCTCAAGGTGATCACGCGGGGGACCTGCACACCGATCCTGTTCGATTTCCCCTCGCTGGCACCCGGCGATGCTACGCCCCGCTGAAGGGGATCCGGAACAGGATTCCCCGGAGTGAGCGGTGAAAGGACGCGCCGCGGCCGCATCGTCGCAGAAAATCGCTCACAGGACGTGCCCCATGGGAAAGACCCGGATCGGTGTTGCCCTCTTTCTTGCCCTTTCACTTCTCGTCAGCTTCCACTCCAGTGTATTCTCCCAGGGGATTCCGAAATCGCGGCCTGCCGTCATGCGCCCCGATGCGCAGACCCTGGACCGGTGGGTGCGGGACTTTGAAACAGCGCCCAAGGCCCCCGCGGACCCGAGGGTTCGTGCCGGAATGGTGATGATGGGAGAGCTTCCCGTCGGAGGTTCCCTCAGTCTTCTGAACAACATCCAATACACCCCCTCCGCACGAAATCAGGGCTCCTGCGGCAACTGCTGGGTCTGGGCAGGGACGGGCGTCCTCGAACTGGCCCTCAAGGCCCAGCGGGACATCAAGGACCGGCTTTCCATTGAATTTTTCAACTCCTGCTACAACTCGCAAGAGTCAACCTGCCCCTGTGACGGCGGCAACCTCACCATGTTCTCGAGCTGGTACACGGACCAGACCATTGCGATCCCCTGGTCCAACACGAATGCCGCCTACATCGACGGCGGCGGCACCTGCGCCGGGACCTGCTCGGCCATCTCCACGAACCCGAATTACGGGATCAGCGGAGCCGTGACTGTCCAGAGCATTTCCACGACCACCACTGGCCAGGCCGCTGCGATCCTGAACATCAAGAATATCCTGAACCAGAACAAGGGAGTCTATTTTGCCTACTACCTGCCCGACGCAGGGGGGTGGGATAACTTCTACGATTTCTGGAACAATCAGACGGAGCCCGTGCTCTGGAACCCCGACGGGTCCTGCGGCGCATCGGCGGGAGCGAACGAATGGGGCGGCCATGCCGTGGTCATCGTCGGATACAACGACGACGACCCGGACCCGAACAATCACTACTGGATCGTCCTGAACAGCTGGGGGACCTCGGGCGGGGACCGTCCGAATGGTCTTTTCCGGATGAAGATGAACATGAACTACGGCTGCACGATTACCGTCTCCGGCTACGGGACGATCTACTCCCGCCTCTTCCAGACGCTGAACGTGACCTTTGCCTCCTGCAGCTATGGGCTTTCTGCCACGTCACGGGCGTTTTCTTCCCCTGCCGCTTCGACGGGCAGCGTGACGGTGACCACGGGGGGGACCTGTTCCTGGCTCGCCGTCAGCAACAACGCGTGGATCACCATCACGGGCGGCTCGAGCGGGACGGGAAACGGGACGGTTTCCTACAGCATCACCGAGAACACGGGGGCGAAGCGGCGTACCGGAACGATCACGATCGCCGGCCAGACCTACACGGTAACCCAGGCCGGGGTGCCACCGACCATCACGGGAATGAGTCCTTCCTCGGGTGCCGCCGATGTGGCCGTCAACACTCCCGTCACGGTGACCTTCAGCGAAACCATGAACGCATCGTCGATCACCGCCTCGTCCTTCACGCTCACGCAGGGAGGCTCGCCCGTCTCGGGGTCCGTTTCATACGATTCAGGGACGCAGACGGCAACCTTCACCCCTTCGTCGACCCTGGCCTACAGCACAAGCTACACGGCAACGCTCACCACCGGCGTACAGGACAGCGAAGGCGTTGCTCTTGCATCGTCGAGTTCCTGGAGCTTCACGACCTCAAGCCCGCCTGTGTCGAGCGGCAGCAGCGGCGGAGGGGGCGGCGGGTGCTTCATTGCCACGGCGGCCTTCGGCTCGGCGCTCGAGTCGCGGGTGGTCACGTTGAGGGAGTTCCGCGACGTATACCTCATGCCGTCCCACTCAGGCAGGGCCTTCGTGGAGCTCTACTACGCGCTCTCGCCTCCGCTTGCCGATGTCATCGCCGCCGACGAGGGGCTGAGGATTGGCGTGCGGGCCGTGCTTTTGCCTGCCGTGACTGCAAGCGAGACCCTGTTGGGCGCGGGTCGAGAGGCGGCCGGACTTATCGGGTGGCTCGGTGCGGCCGCCATCCTCCTGTGCGGGGCCGGGCGCGGATCGCGGCGCGACTGAAAGCGGGCCCGATAAAAATTCATTGACAAACGGGGCGGCACGCTTTATGCTCTGCAAACCTTAAAGAGGTTCGTTTTTCGAAATGAAGAACATCATCGGCGCCATCATCGTCATTATTATCGACATAATCGGCATACGTCCGGGCGGCGTAGGGGGCTGATGATGGCTTGATGGCATAACCGGAAGGAATCAACAAAATCCGTTATCAGGCTCCCTGGTAACGGATTTTTTATTTCAGGGGGATTGTGGAAGATGGACAAGAGAGCGGTTGTGATCTACGACACGACCCTGCGGGACGGCACCCAGGGCGAGCAGGTGAGTTTTTCGGCCGAGGAGAAGGTCCGCGTGGCCAGGCGCCTCGACGAGTTCGGGATCGCCTACATCGAGGGAGGATGGCCCGGCTCGAACCCGAAGGACATGCGCTTCTTCGAGCTGGCCCGGAAGGTGAAGTTCAAAAACGCGCGCCTTGCCGCCTTCGGCAGCACGCGGCGGGCCCACACCCCGCCCAGCGAGTGCCCGAACGTGCAAGCCCTGCTCGAGGCTCAGACGCCGACGGTGACCATCTTCGGCAAGAGCTGGGACTTCCACGTCAGGGAGATTCTCAAGGTTTCCCTGAAGGAGAACCTCGCCATGATCGGCGAGACGGTCGCCTATCTGAAGTCGAAGAAGAAGGAGGTCATCTATGACGCCGAACACTTCTTCGACGGCTACCGGGCAAACCCCCGCTACGCCCTTCAGACGATCGAGGCGGCCTTCACAAACGGCGCCGAGATGATCGTGCTGTGCGACACCAACGGGGGGACGCTCCCCTCGGAGATCGCGCGGGTGGTGGACGAGGTGGCCGTCATGGTCCCGAGAGAGAAACTGGGCATCCACGCCCACAACGACGGGGGGCTTGCCGTGGCCAACACGCTGGCCGCCGTCGAAAAAGGCGTCCGGATGGTCCAGGGGACGATCAACGGCTACGGCGAGCGTTGCGGCAATGCGGATCTCGTCCCCATCATGGCCAACCTGGAACTCAAGATGAACAAACCCTGCCTGCCGGAGGGCGCCCTGAAGGACCTCACGCGCCTGTCGCTCTTCGTCAGCGAGATCGCCAACATCACCCCCCTGAACTCGAGGCCCTTCGTCGGCCGCAGCGCCTTCGCCCACAAGGGGGGCGTCCACGTGCACGCCGTGCTCAAGCACACCGAGGCTTACGAGCACCTTCGGCCCGAGCTCATCGGCAACCACCGCCGGGTCCTCGTCTCGGACCTCTCGGGAAAGAGCAACATCGAGTACAAGGCAGCCGAGCTGGGGCTTTCGCTGGGTGATGATGACGCACGGAGCCGCAGGATCGTCGAGGAGATCAAGCACATGGAAAACGAAGGGTATACCTTCGAGGCCGCCGACGGCTCGCTCGCCCTCATCATCCGCAAGGCCACGGGCGAGTTCGAAGAGCCCTTCTACCTCGAGTGCTTCCGTGTTATAAACGAAAAGCAGGGCAACGAACCCTCCCGCGCCCAGGCCCTCATCAAGGTGATCGTGGGCAGGGACACGGAGATCACTGCCGCCGAGGGCAACGGCCCGATCAACGCGCTGGACAACGCCCTGCGCAAGGCCCTCGTGAAATTCTATCCCGAACTGTCCCGGATGCATCTCACCGACTTCAAGGTGAACATCCTCGAGGGCAGCGAAGGCACGGCGGCGAAAGTGCGCGTCTTCATCGAGTCGCGCGACGACAAGGACATCTGGAGCACGATCGGGGTCTCCGAGAGCGTCATCGAGGCAAGCTGGCTTGCCCTGGTGGACAGCATCCAGTACAAGCTGAGCAAGGACAGGCTGAACCGGAACGGGAAGGAAGTGAAGAAAGCTGTCGCGTGAGCAGTGAATAGTGATTAGTGACCAGTGGAGAAAATACAATGCCCATGACCATTACGGAAAAGATTTTGGCCAAGCACGCGGGGCTGGAGAGCGTTACCCCGGGGGACCTCATCGAGGTGAAGGTGGATCTCGCTTTCGCTCATGATTTCACGGCCCCAATCGCGATCCAGGTCTTCAAAGAGATCGGCGCCCCGAAGGTCTTCGATCGAAAGAAGATCGCTCTCGTAGCCGACCACTTCGTCCCCAACAAGGACATCGCCTCGGCCGAGCAGGCCAAGCTCATGCGTGAGTTCGCCCGCGAGCAGCAGCTCGAGCTTTACTACGAGGTCGGTGAGGCTGGCATCGGCCACGTGCTGCTGCCCGAGCAGGGGCTCGTCGTCCCGGGCCAGGTGATCATCGGGGCCGACAGTCACACCTGCGCTTACGGGGCCCTGGGGGCTTTTTCCACCGGCGTGGGGAGCACCGACATGGCCGCCGTGATGGCCACGGGAGAGATCTGGCTTCGTGTCCCGCCGACGATCCGGGTCGAATATACGGGAACCTTGCGGCCTCACGTGGGCGGCAAGGACCTGATCCTTCGCCTCATCGGCGAGATCGGCGTCGAGGGGGCGCTTTACAGTGCCCTTGAATTCTGCGGCGATACTCTCCGCGGGCTTTCCATGCCGCACCGGTTCGCGATGGCGAACATGGCCGTCGAAGCGGGGGCGAAAAACGGGATCATGGAGCCCGATGAGATCACCCGCGCTTACGTGAAGGGCCGGGCCCGATGGGAGCCCCTCTTCCTCAAGAGTGATGCCGGCGCGAAATACGAGAAAACCCTTTCGATCGACGTGAGCTCCCTCGAGCCGCAGATAGCCTTCCCTCCGTCGCCGGCCAATGTGCGTCCCCTTTCGGAGGCCAAGAACGTCACGCTGGACCAGGTTTTTATTGGTTCGTGCACCAACGGGTGGCTCGAGGACCTGAGGGATGCAGCGGGAATCCTGAAGGGGCGGAAAAAGGCGCCGGGGCTTCGGCTGATCGTCATCCCGGCTTCGCCGACCATTCTCAAGGAGGCCATGAAAGAGGGGATCATCGAGACGTTCCTCGAGGCCGGCGCCGTCATCGGACCGCCTTGCTGCGGGCCCTGCCTGGGAGGGCACATGGGAATCCTCGCTTCGGGCGAGCGGGCTCTCGCGACGACGAACCGCAATTTCGTCGGCCGCATGGGCCACCCGAAGAGCGAGGTCTTCCTCTGCAATCCCTTTGTGGCTGCGGCATCGGCCGTCCTTGGGAGAATCGGTTCTCCTGAGGAATTATAGAAATCAGTGTCTGAGTGAAGGAGTGTCTGAGTGCCTTGAGTGAAGAAAGAAATCCTCTTCCATTCTTCACTCCATCACTCAAACACTTAGACACTCAGACACTTGTCGACTGTAAGGAGACAATATGAAATACGAAGGAAAAGTCTGGAAGTTCGGCGATGACGTGGATACGGATCTCATCATTCCGGCCCGCTATTGCAATGTCTCCGACGGGGCTTTGCTGGCAAAGCACGCCTTTGCCGACGGAAAACCCGAATTCGCCTCGACGGTCTCGCCGGGCGATGTGATCGTGGGGGGGAGAAACTTCGGCTGCGGCTCCTCCCGGGAGCACGCCCCCATCGCCATCAAGGCCTCCGGAGTCTCCGTCATCATCGCGAAGAGTTTCGCCCGGATCTTCTACCGCAACGCCTTCAACATCGGTCTGGCGCTCCTCGAGTCGGTCGATGCCGCGGAGGAACTGCAGGAAGGCGACCGGCTTTCCGTCGACCTGATCAACGGGAAAATCGAGAACCTGACCCGCGGGAAGTCCTACGGCGCCCGGCCGATTCCGCCCTTCATGGAGAGGCTCATCAAGGCCGGCGGGCTCGTGGAGCACATCCGAAAGGAAAAGCTTCAGAAGCGTCCGTAGCGCACAAGCTGCTGCGGTTTTGCCTTCGACGGCCGTGAAAAGGCCTCCCGCCCTTCGGGGCGGGAGGCCTTTGTGATTCTCCCCGTTGATCGGATCCTTTGCGGCTTGGGGAGCAGGACTCGACTTACCCGGTACGGGATGCTCTGCCTGAGACGCAAAAAGACTTCCCGGTTGACGAACCGGGGGGTTTCGTTTAAAGTTTTAACGCAGTTACGCGCAGGGCAGGAAATTCCGGGAGGCCGTTTCAGTGCGGGATTTCGTGGGGTATGTGGGAAGGCAGACGGCGGTCAGGCTGAACCGTTACGCGGACCAGTCGGCCTTCCTCTACCGGATTCTGCGCCAGATCCTCGTCAACCCCAGGGTGGGACGCGGACTCCGGCTCCGGATCGTCATCGAGCAGATCTATTTCACGGCCGTCGAAGCCCTGTGGATCGTGATCCCCATCGCCCTTCTGCTCGGCAGCATGATGATCCTGCAGTTCTCCGGTGTGGCGGCCCAGCATGACCTGGGAAAGATTACGGTGGCCCTGCTCATCCGCGAGTTCGGACCGCTCATCACGGCGCTCATCGTCACCCTCCGGTCCGCGACCGCGATCACCATCGAAACGGGATATATGAATGTCCTGAAAGAGATCGAAGCCCTGGAACTCCAGGGTATCAACCCTCTCGATATCCTTTACGTGCCCCGCATGATCGGCATCACGGTATCCCTGTTCTGCCTGATCACCATCTTCTGCATCACCTCCGTACTGGGGGGATACGCCATCGCCTGGGCGCTCACAACTCTGCCCCTGCAGAATCTTCTCTCCCAGATCGGAAAGGCCATCACCGGCATCGATATCACCGTCGTGGCCCTGAAAGCCCTCTTTTTCGGCGTGGGCATCACCGTGATCTCGCTGCACTACGGTCTGGCGATTCATCGGGGTATCACCGAGGTCCCCGTGGCCACTTCGAGGGGGGCCGTTGCGTGCCTCTTTTACTGCCTGGCGGTGAATTTCATTCTCTTCGCCGCCTTCTTCCTGTAGGTCGGATATGGCGATCATCGAACTGAGAGAATACGCGCACGCCCCCACGGGCAGGGGAAAGGGACTGCAGAAGTTCTCTTTCTCGCTTTCTCCCGGCGATGCCTTCAGCCTTCATGCCGACCGGATCGACGATGCGCACCTTTTCCTGAGGGCGCTGGCGACCCTCGAGCCGCCGGAGGAGGGAACGTACTTTTTCAAGGACGAAGCGCTGGATTTTACCAAGTCCCGTAAGCTCCTGCCCGTCCGGAGAAGGATCGCCTATCTCGGGACCGATGCCGCCCTGATCGGGAACCGGACACTGAGAACAAATCTGTTGCTCGGCCGCTACTACCACGAAAACAAGCTGGACCTGGAGTTGAACGACGATGTTCTGTCGCTGTGCCGCCTTTTCGGGATCGAGGAAAAGCTTGACCTTCGTCCCGCCCAGGTCGCGCTGGAGGATGCCCGCGCGGCCGTCATCGTCCGGGAGATGACGAAGGGGGCCGAGGTGCTTCTCATCGAGCAGGCCTTTGTCGTTCTCGCCCGGCCGGTCGTCGAGCTGTACATCGAGATGACACGGAAGGCGATCGATTCGGGCATTCCCTGCGTATACTATGCGGGGCTGACGCAGTACGATCGCCTGTTCAAGAAGAAAGACATCTATATTCGGGACGGCGTGGTGAATGTCATTTGAGTGCCGTCCCGTCTCGGGGGAGTCATGGAACTGAAATTCAGCAGGATGGATCGGGTCGTCGGCGTTTTCATCATCGCCGTCGTCGCCCTCATGGTGAGCACGGTGGTCCTCATCGGGCGCGGAAAGGACTGGTTTCGGCCCACGGTGACCTACTTTGTCGAGTTCAAGGAAAACTACAACCTCATGCCGGGCTCGCCCGTGAAGCTCTACAAGGCGGAAATCGGGAAGGTGAAAGACGTGACACTCGTCGGAGATGCCGTCCGCGTGCGGCTGTCGATCTTCGAGGAGTATCACAACCGCTTCCGGCAGGACACGGTGGTCACCGTTGAGAGCCCCACCTTCATCGGGTCGGAATACGTCGCCGTGCGCCCGGGCAAACCCGACAGCCCCCTGATTCCTCCGAGTGGGACCGTCAAATCCGAGGAAAAGAAGACCCTCTCGCAGATCCTGGCGGAATACGAGGTAGAGGAGACGGCAAAACGACTGACGGAGACCATCCGGAACCTCGCCGACATCATCGATGAGCTCAGGGATCCCGAGGGGCCGCTGTTCAAGTCCCTGAACAGCATCGAGAAAAACCTGAAAAACCTGGAAACGGTTACCACCGGCCTGAAGGAAGGCGAGGGGACGGCGGGTCAGCTCCTGCGGTCCGACGAGTTGATCAACCGGGTGAACACGTCCATGGAGAGGCTCGACAACGTCCTGAAAAATGTCCAGGGCGCCACCCCCGAGGTGACGGCCAATCTGCGGGAGAGCATGGAGAAAATCCGGGAGATCACGGCCAATCTCGAGAAGGGCAGCCGCGAGGTCCCTGCCGTGATCCGGACGACGAAACGCGGCATCCAGGAAATCCGGGACGGTGTGGACGAGATCAATCGCCTCGTCAAGGCCCTCGAGAAGACCCCCGTAATCCGGGGAAACCTCCCGCCGAAGCCCGGGGGGAAGGACCTGGACGCTGGACTCAGGAAGTGAGGCTGCCATGAGAACTCTGAAACTTGGCCTTGTGCTGTTCTTCGTGATCCTCGCGGCATCCTGCGGCGGGAAAAAGGAAGTGGTCGTGCCCGAGCACATCAGCGCCGGCGGTGTGCTGACCGATAAGGGGATGCCATTCTATGAGCGGGGCTGCTACGCCCGTGCCCTGGATTACTTCCACAGGGCCAATGAACTGTACACGGCGATCGGGGACAGCCGCGGCACGGCCATGAGCGCAAACAACATCGGCGTCGTGTACCGCGCCATGGGCGAGGCCGCGGCCGCGATCCCCTTCTTCGAGGATGCCCTGCGGATGTACAGGAGTCTCGGGGATCAGGAGAACGTGCGCCAGACGCTGTCGAACCTGGCGGCCGCCCAGGTGGATACAGGGGATTACGCGGCTGCCGGGAAGAACAACGACGAGGCGCTGAAGATCCGCATCCGGGGCAAGCCTTTCGCCCCGGCCCTGACGGTCAAGGGGATTCTCCTGGCGAAGCAGGGCGACGTCAAGGGAGCCGAAGCGACGCTCAAAGAAGCCCTCGATGACATCAGCCGGAGGCATCCGGCCGGTGAGGCCGCGGCGAATTACGCCATGGGGGAGCTGCTGCTCGGGACGGCCCGATACAAGGAAGCCGTTCCCTATTTCAACAAGGCCCTCGAAAGCGACCGCAAGGCAGGCTTCTACAGGGGGATCGCCGATGACTTGACCGCCCTGGGCCATTGCAGTGCAGGCCTTAAGGATGACGCCTCGGCCGTGAATTACTGGGAGCAGAGCGTGCGGATCTACGCCCTGTTGGGGATGGAGGAAAAGGTTCGGACGACGATGGACATGCTGGACGAGGCGGCAAAACGCTCGAACCGGGACATCTCCTTGACCCGAGCCCTTGTGGACCACTGGATCAAGGGGGACATGACGGAGAGCCTCTGCGATTGACGCCGCAGGCGTCATTCGCAAGGAGCGAGGACCGAGGATCGAGGTTCGAGGAAGGAAAAACGACCTCCTTCCGACGGAATAGACGGAACAGACCTGTGAAGACCCTTTCCTTTAATTTCCCTCTCCCTTGACGGGGTCAGGGTGAGGGTGAAAAGGTACGGAGAATAATCCCCCTCACCTCAATCCTCTCCCGCGGAGGGGCGAGGAAGATCAAGGAACGCGATTTCCATAGGACGGGACAGACTGAATGGATGTCTTTGGCCTCGGCCAGTGTTCCCTCGACTATGTCGGGCGCATTCCCGCCTGGCCTTTTCCCGACACGAAATGCGAGTTCCGCGACCTGGTCATCCAGGGCGGCGGGCCCGTGGCCACGGCCCTGGTGGCCCTTTGCCGCTGGGGGCTTTCCTGCCATTTTGCCGGTGTTGCCGGTGACGATTCTTTCGGGCGGCAGATCGCCCGCATTCTTCAGGATGAGGGCGTCGACGCCTCAGGCCTCGTCGAAAGGCCCGGGCACCTTTCGCAGGTGGCCTTCATCGCTTCGGAGCCCGGCGGAAGGCGGACCATCTTCTGTCAGAGGCCCACGGGCGAGGCGCTCAAACCCTCGGAAATCCGGATGGACATCCTCCGTGCCTCCCGCGTCCTGCACACGGACGGGCTTTTCATCGAGGCGGCCCTGGCGGCGGCCTCCGAGGCGAGGCGGTCGGGGGTTGCCGTGAGCGTCGATGCGGGGACCCTCCGGGAGGGGATGCTCGAACTGGCCCGCCTCAGCGACTGCTTCGTGGGCTCCGAGTCCTTTGCCCGATCCCTTGTCGGCGGCGACGACCCCCTCGAGGCCTGCAGGAGGATCGCCGAACTGGGACCGAGGATTGCCGGTGTGACCCTGGGCTCAAGGGGCTATGCGGCGATGTTCGACGGGAGAACCATCGTGAAGCCTGCCTGTGCCGTCGAGGCCGTCGACACGACGGGCTGCGGAGATGTCTTCCACGCCGGACTCGCCTATGGACTTGCCCGGGGCTGGGATCCCGAGAAAAGCTTCGATCTCGCCGCCTGGGCGGCAGCACGGGTGGCGACCCGGATGGGCGGCCGGGCAGGCATTCCGCAGAAAAGCGATCTGCAAGCCAGGGGGTACGAGTAGGGGCCTGCATACCGGAGCGCCCCTCGGTGAAACGGGGTGTCCGGATTGACGCATCCCTGGATATCCTGTAATAGAGTCGCAAGCAGCAGAAGGGCAATTACGATTTCATGTCGAAACGGGTGATCATCATCGGCGCGGGCCTTGCCGGGCTGATGGCGGCCCACGCCGCGCAGCGGGAGGGCGCGGCGGTTCTCGTCGTGGACCGGGGCCCCATCGGAATCGGGACGAACTCGGCGCTGGCCAATGGGGTGATGTCGGGCCCCTCGGAACGCTACCGCGCCGAGGACTTTGTTCGCGACACACTCCGCGCCGGCAGCGGGCTCAATCGCGCCTCCCGGGTCAGGCTTCTGGCCCGCGAAGCGCCGTCCGGTTTCCAGATCCTCCGCTCCGTCGGGATTCCCCTCAAGGAACGCGGGACGCAGAGGACGGTCGCGTCGCCGGACCCGTCGGTGATCCCCGGTGTGACCCTGATGCGGAAACTGGCGGATCACGTCAGGGGCCTGGACAACGTCCATACCCTGCCCGGCTTCTGCGTGACGGAACTCCTGCACCGCGACGACCGGGTTTGCGGGATCAGTGGATTCAATCGCCAAGGCGTACAGATAGAGATCGAAGGGCCTGCCGTTGTCCTGGCGACGGGCGGCGCCGGGGCCATCTATCAGCGGCACGACAACCAGAAGCGGATCATGGGTCAGGGATATGCCCTGGCCGCGCAGGCAGGGCTGGATCTGCTGGACATGGAGTTCGTACAGTTCTATCCCCTCGTTCTGGCTGATCCCGGCCTTCCCGCCCTCATCGTCTATCCGCCTTTTGCGCGGGAGGCAAAACTCACCGGCGCCTCCGGCGTCGACATCCTCGAAAATCACGGCCTTGCCGACGTCAACGATGCGATCGTCAAGAAGCGCGATCTCTTTTCCGCCCTGCTCTATGAGGAGGGGCGGGCGGGGGGTGTTTTCCTCGACCTTCGCGAGGTTCCTTCCGCGGCCTGGGATGTGCATCCCCTGGCCATTTTCAAGCGGCTTCGCTTCCCGTTCAGGGAAAAACCCGTGGCCGTCTCTCCTGCCGTCCATTTCATGATGGGTGGTGTCCGGGCCGCCGAGACGGGCGAGACGGACATGGGCGGACTTTTTGCCTGCGGGGAGATCCTGTGGGGGCTTCACGGGGCGAACCGCCTGGGAGGAAATGCCCTGACGGAGTGTATCGTCACGGGGGCGCTTGCGGGCCGTTTCGCCGCGGAGCGGGCCCTGGGCTCCGTTCCCATGCCGGCCTGTTATACCGACAGGGCAAAGCAGCCGGCCCGGCCTGAAGGCGCCGGCGGACTGGCGGATTACAGGGCTATCCGGGGACGCCTCCGGGATACGGCCTGGAGCGGGGCGGGGATCGTCAGGACGGAGGGCGCAATGCGGGAGGCCCTGTCCTCGCTGGAGGAGATTGAAGAGCGGCTGGGACGACTTGTCCCGCAGACCGTGGGGGAGCGACTGCTGGACTGCGACCTTCGCGCAGGGGCCCTGACGCTGAAGGCCATCCTGCAGGCAGGCATTGGCAGGAAAGAGAGCCGCGGGAGCTTTCTGCGTAGCGATCATGCGGGTCAGGACGATGCCGGCTGGCGCCGCAACTCCTGCCTGAAATACGTCGCGGGCAGCCGCAGCTTCACGGTGAGCTATCTGCCTGTCGAAGAGGCCTGAGGGAAAGGATGGGTTCCAGGAAAGTGAGCATTCTCAAGAAAAGGATTCTCCCCGTCGCATCTCTGATTGCCGCCTGTGCCCTCGTTGTGTGGCTCTGGTGGCCTTTGGCAACGGAGCTGCTCCTTACGGGGATCCCCGTCGATATCGATGACCACCGCGTCTCCCATCACGTATGGCTCACGGGCTTCATCTTCCTCAGTGCCATTTTCATTTCCCTGGGCGTGAAGAATATCGGGAACCAAAACGACCGGCGCTGACCTGCCAACAGGCAAGGAGGCCCCAATGAACAGACTCTTTCGCGTCATGCTGGTGGCGGCGGCGGCCGCAGTGATTGCCTGGCTCTGGTACACGAAGGCGCCGGAGCTCTTCCGGGCAGGCATACCCTCCATCACCGAGGATGCCGAGTTTGCCCTCCTCGTGCGGCTGACGGGGTTTGTCGTCCTCATAACCGTCGGCTTCTATTTCGCGCTCAGGAATCTCATGAAGAAGTGATCCGTTTGCAGGAGCCGGAGAAAAAGTACAGCGGGATATTTCGGCGCATCGGCTCAGAATGAAAAAACAGGATTCGTGTATTGATTGTGTCGGTACAGTTTACAGTGCGTCCTGTGCAACAGAAGTTATTTAATTAGCTAATATAAAATAACATTTATCGAAAATTCGTGTTTGGGGTTTCTTCGCCCGCGTAAAAGTGTCGGTAGATTTTACATTCCAACCGCAAATCCCCCTTTTGTCGCATCCCTGCTCAGCGCGTTTGAATTTGTGATCATTTCAGTAAAATATTTAACAATTTCAATTAATTGGAAATTCGATGACCGTGGCCTTTACTGCCTGCTTCGACCACGTGGTATGGAGATTGCCTTATAATTCGTCAAAGAGATATAAAGAGATATGAAGAGAAGGTCACGGGTTTGGGGTTGTCCCGCATTTCCCCTCACCGGAGGCAATCCGGCTCAAGGAAATCATTCGTCAACCGATACAAATCATTGGAGCATAGCATCGGTGAGAGCCCCCGGCATGTAAATAGAAACGAGGGATTCCCGAATCTCTTACGCCTTCATGATCCAGAATTTCCATTACATATAAGACCGTCCAGTTCCTGAAGTCGGATGAGCGGCTTTCGCGCAAGCAATAACCTGTGTCCGAACCCGGGGTTTAGACCTCACCGGGCTTGACCGGGCGCTTTGCGAGGACAAAGATACGACGCTGCTCGCAGGGCCCGCAGGATGGTCAGGCGCAGTCACTCACAGCGCCTCGATGCCTTTTCAGTTCATCCGTGTAACTGAGAGGGCGGGAGCCTGCCTGCCGAATATCGAAGCTGATTACTTACCCGATGAGAAAGCGAGCATAACCCATCCCATGATCAATCCGCTCGCCCTGATGGATCGATAATTAAAGCCGGCTCCTTCCTTAAGGGATCAGTGATAGGCGTTATCGCAGAAAAAAGTGAGAAAGGCATCGTCGAAGAATTCTTCGAGTTATTCAAGACGCCTTGGGAATTCGCAAGGAGCGGGAGACCTTATGATGTCGTATTGATCACGGCAGACTCCGTAGATGAGATCGAAGCGCCTGTCATTATCATTTATGGAAGTAGGGAAAAAAAACTCGATCAGCGTTGCGGGATCAGGCTCTCGGACGAACGAACTTCTGTCCTTTTAAACTGGAAGGACACACATTTCCCGATTTATGGGAGGTCGGCCACATTCGATTCCCGCGTGGACACGGTCGTGAAAATCAGCGGAACTCATGAAGCCGCCGGATTGCGGATTGGATATGATGGACGAGTGCTCTTTCGCTATGGCTATGATTTATTCCAGGAAGTGGAACATCTTCTCCGATCAGGTCAGCCCGTCCAACATGCCTCAATCCCTACCCTCGATATTCACATAGAACTGCTCCGGGCTTCGATTCTATCGGCGGGTGTCCCGCTTGTCGAGATTCCTCCTTTCCCCCCCCAACATCGCTTCATCGTGTGTCTGACCCACGACGTGGATTTCGTAGGAATCCGCCGGCACAGGTTCGATGCCACGATGTTCGGATTCATCTACCGGGCACTATTCAGCTCACTTATCCGAGCAATGAGAGGTTCCCTGTCATGGAAAAAAGTGCTGGCCAATTGGAAAGCAGTCGCCTCATTGCCTGGCATTTATCTGGGTATCCAAAAAGACGTCATGATCCAGTTCGACCGCTATGCCGAGCTCGAACAGGATCTGCCGTCGACCTTTTTCCTCATCCCCTATAAAAACAGGCCCGGAATCAACCTGGACGGTCGCACTGCGAATGGACGGGCCGTCAAATACGACATCGACGATATAGCCCCGGAAGTTCAGAAACTCCTCGCTCGCGGCTGCGAGATCGGTCTTCACGGCATCGACGCATGGAACAGCATCGAGAGGGGAGCCGACGAGCGCATGCGGGTCCATCGTATGACCGGAGTACATGAAATGGGTATCCGCATGCACTGGCTCTATTTTGCCGATGAATCCCCTATGGCACTGGAGAAGGCCGGCTTTTCCTACGATTCGACGGCGGGATACAACGATGCGGTTGGATACAGATCCGGCACGTCCCAGGCATTCCGTCTGCCGGGAACAACGCTCTATGAGCTGCCGCTGCATATCATGGATACAGCGCTTCTTTGCCCCGCACGGATGGCACTTTCGGAAGCCGCTGCATTCGAACGGGTCAAGGAAATTTGTTCCCATGCATCGGCAAGCGGGGGGGCCCTCACCATCAACTGGCATCACCGAAGTGTCGGGCCTGAGCGCTTTTGGGATGATTTGTACGGAAACCTGCTCGGAGAGATGAAAAAGAACGGGGCATGGTTTGCGACGGCCCGGGACGCCGTCTCATGGTTTAGCAAGAGACGATCGGTTGTTTTTCACAGGATCGACAGGTGCGGCACGGAGATGCGCATCCAACTCTCGTGCCCTTCCGGAGATGAAACGCCCGGCGTCGTTTTGAGGGTTCATACCCCCTCCGCGCAAAAGGTAGAATTGTCCGTAAACAGCAGAGGCACAGGCAGAATAGACGTGCCTGTACATGGCGATATCGACACCGTCATTCCCATCCATGCGTAGATCATCGGTGAGAGGATAACTGAGATGGAAGCAAAGAAGCGCAAGACAGCGGTCTACATGGTGGCGTATACATACTATCCCACGGACCCCCGTGTTCGCAGGGAAGCGGAGACGCTGGCCTCCCTGGAGGATTTTGAGGTCAGGGTCGTCGTGCCGAAATCGGGGGATGTGCCGCGCACGACGCAATCCAACGGCGTCAGCGTGGTGGAGTTGAATGTCTGTCGTTACCGTGGGAAAAGTATTTTTGCCTATGTCCTGTCTTACCTGAAATTCCTGTTTGCGGCGTTCTGCGACTGCACCCGATTGACCCTCGGGGGCAGGATCGACGTGGTCCACATACACAACATGCCCGACTTCCTGATTTTCGCCGCCGCAGTACCGCGCCTCGTGGGAAAGAAAGTCATCCTGGATATCCACGACTCCATTCCCGAAACCTACATCGGAAAGTTTAAAAAACAATCCACCCTGATGTTCCGGGTTCTGTGCCTGGAGGAAGCCCTCTGCTGCAAACTGGCGCACCGGGTCATCTGCGTCAATCACCCTCAACGCGACGTACTGGTGAGCCGGGGAATTCCCGGACATAAGATATTGGTTTCCATGAACGTCCCCGACGAACGGTGGTTCGGCAACGGCTCAAGCGGCGGCACCGAACGGACAGTCCCGGATTCCTTCAATCTGGTTTTCCACGGCACCCTGGCCAGGAGGCTGGGTGTCGACCTGACAATCCATGCCATTTCAAACCTCAACGGCAGGATTCCCGGTCTGAAATTCCACGTTATCGGCACCGGGGACGACCTGGAAGAACTGGTTGCCCTCACGGAAAGACTGGATCTGGGATCCTGCGTGCAGTTCCACGGCCCTGTACCCATCGAGAACCTCGCGTCGGCCCTGGGCCCCATGCAACTGGGGATCATTTCCAACCGGAAGAACATCGCGACCGAACTCATGCTGCCCGTCAAGATGCTCGAATACGTCTCTCTGGATATCCCTGTTGTTGCCCCGCCACTGAAAGCGATTCGCTATTACTTTTCCGATGACATGCTGAATTATTTCGATGTCGAAAACGTCGATTCCCTTTCATCCGCCATCCTCGATTCTTACCAGAATGAGGGAAAAAGGCGCAGGCAGATCAAAAACGCCAGGAATTTTCTGGACCAATATGGTTGGGTCCGGCACAAACAGGACCTGATCGGCCTGTACCGATCGATGGTCCCGTCGTCCCCATCCCCCAAAGAGCCGATCAAAAAGGAGGTTGCATCATGCTGAACGTCGCGCAGATCGGGGTCGGATACTGGGGCCCGAATCTGTTGAGGAATATGGTCTCGAGCAAGAGATGCCGGGTAAAGACGGTCGTCGAACTTTCCAGCGAGCGGCAGGAATACGTCCGCGGTCTCTACCCGGCTATCCATGTCACATCGGACATCGGCCAGGTTCTTGAAGACCCGGAAATCCAGGCCGTCGTCATCGCCACCCCCGTAAAGTCGCATTTCGACTTGGTCATGAAAGCCCTGGAAGCGGGAAAGCACATCATGGTCGAAAAGCCTATCGCCACCACGGTTACCGAGGTCGACGAGATTGGAAACCTCGCCGACAAAAAGAAGCTTGTCGCGATGGTCGGTCACACCTTCCTCTACAATGCGGCCGTCCGGTACGTGAAGAAGCTGATCGACTCGGGCGAGTTGGGCGACATTCGGTATATCTACAGCCAGAGGCTCAACTTGGGCAGGATCCGGTCCGACGTGGATGCCCTCTGGAACTTTGCCCCCCATGACATCAGCATCATCCAGTACTGGCTGGGGGACCCGGATCCGGTTTCGGTCATGAAAAGGGGTGTCGACTACATCCAGGATTCAATCGACGACGTCGTCTTCATGAACATCTGTTATCCGAACAAGGTCATGGCGAACATCCATGTCAGCTGGCTGGATCCTCGGCGGCTCCGACAGATGACCGTAGTGGGATCCAGGAAAATGGTCGTCTACGACAACGACGCCGAGAACAAGATCGCCATCTACGACAAGGGGATTGAGCGCAGGGCCGTTCTCGGGCAGAATATGGACTACGACAACCCTCGGACCCGGAGCTACAATCAACGTGAAGGGGATGTGATTTTGCCACGAATCAATTTTCCGGAGCCGATCAAGGTCGAGGTAGAACACTTCGCGGACTGTGTCGAAAACGGCACTAGCTGTCTCAGCGGCATCGATCACGCCCGCAAAGTCGTCCGCATCCTGTCATGCTGACATTCCTGCTCGGTAATATGATTATGTGAGGTATAGATGTCCGCCCCCTCCAAGGTCTTCTCCTGTCAGATCCGTGATGTCTCGCTCGGCGCAAACGTTACCGTCGTCGAACCCACGAACCTCTATGAATGCACAATCGGCGACGATTGCTTTATCGGCCCCTTTGTGGAGATCCAGAAAGGCGTTGTCGTGGGCAGCCGTACACGGGTGCAGTCCCATACATTTATCTGCGAAATGGTGACTCTTGGCGAAGACTGCTTCATTGGCCATGGAGTGATGTTCATCAACGATCCGTTTTCGGAAGGCGGCCCGGCCCGGGGGCGTATGGATCTCTGGAAGCCGACCTGCATCGGAAATCGCGTTGCGATCGGTTCCAACGCGACGATCCTGCCCAGTAATATCTGCGACCGGGTCGTCATCGGTGCAGGTGCCGTTGTGACGAAAGACATCACCCAACCCGGCTTTTACGCGGGAAACCCCGCCCGCCTTCTCCGAAAGCTCTGAACCGGCTCGCAACTTCGAAGAACCCCGATCCAACTATTCCAATCCTGGAGAGAACGATGAATATTCCCCTGGTTGACCTGAAGGCACAGTATAACAGCATCAAGGATGAAATCGACGGCGTGGTCTCGGACGTCCTATCCAAGTCCGCTTTTATCGGAGGCTCCTATGTGAGTACCTTCGAGACGGCATTTGCCGGGTTCTGCAAGACAAAGCACTGTGTCGGTGTGGGAAATGGGACGGATGCGCTGTTCATCGCCCTGAAGACGCTCGGCATCGGCTGCGGGGATGAGGTGATCACGGCGGCCAACAGCTTCATCGCCACATCGGAGGCAATCACGCTGACCGGTGCCAAGGTGGTTTTCGCGGACATCAACCCGCTGACCTACAACATGGACGCGGAAAGGATCGAAAAGAAAATCACGGCAAAAACGAAGGCGATTGTGCCCATCCATCTCTATGGTCAGCCCGCCGACATGGATCCCATCCTGGACATCGCCCGGAAAGACGGTTTAATAATCATTGAAGATGCCGCTCAAGCGCACGGTGCCGAATACAAGGGGCGAAGAGTCGGATCGATCGGCGACATGGCCTGCTTCAGTTTCTACCCTGGGAAAAATCTCGGGGCTTACGGAGATGCGGGGGCGATCGTGACCAGCAATGATGAACTCGCGTTGAAGGCCCGGATGTATGCAAACCATGGCCGGATCAGCAAGTACGATCATGATGTGGAAGGGGTCAACAGCCGTCTCGACGGCCTGCAGGCGGCCATTCTGACCGTCAAGCTCAAATACCTGGACGAGTGGACCGAGAAGAGGCGCACGGCCGCCTACCGGTACAACGACCTGCTGAAAGGTTCTTGCATGATGACCCCCGCGGAGCTGAAGGACGTCAGGGCCGTTTACCATCTCTATGTCGTCCGTGTGAGAAAAGAGATCCGCCGGCAGCTGATGGATCATCTGGGCGGGCACGGTATATCGACCGGCATACACTATCCGATTGCCCTGCCGAACCTCAAGGCCTATACATACCTGAACCATTCAGAAAAAGACTTCCCGGAGGCTACGAAATCATCCCAGGAGATCGTTTCGCTTCCCCTGTACCCGGAGCTGCGGGAAGAACAGATTCAGTATATCTGTGAGACCATCGCCGCCTTTCGTCCCTGAAAGAGGCCATGCCTGCCGATCGGGCTAAAAGGACAATGAACGACAGAGAATCAGGGCTCGAGCATGTATCGGTCTGCATTTGCACCTATAAGCGTCCGAGCCTGCTCGAAAAACTCCTTTACAAACTCGAAAATCTGAAGACGGATGATCATTTCACGTATTCCATCGTCGCGGTGGACAACGACGATTCTGAGTCGGCTAGGCCCGTTGTCGCTGCCTTCTCGGCAAGGGCCACCGTTGACATCCGCTACGATGTCGAACGAGAACGCAACATCGCGCTTGTGAGAAACCGGGCTGTTGACCATGCCCGGGGCACCTATATCGCTTTCATCGACGATGACGAATACCCCGATGCAGACTGGCTCTGCCAGCTATACCGGGCGCTGAAGGAATATAAGGCCGATGGCGTCCTGGGGCCCGTCATTCCGTATTATGACACCGAGCCGCCGAATTGGTTGATCAGGGGAAGGCTCTGTGAAAGAGAGACCTTTGAGACGGGCACCCTGATCAAGAGTCACATCTACACGAGAACGGGAAACGTATTACTGGACCGTTCCCTGTTTCTGGATGATCAGAGTCCCTTCGATTCGCGATTCGGCAGGATGGGGGGAGAGGATACGGATTTTTTCAGGCGGATGATGGACAGAGGGAAGATGTTTGTCTGGTGTCATGAGGCGCCGGTATGGGAGTTGGTGCCGCGGGAGCGATTAGCGAAAGCCTATTTTCTGAAAAGGGCTTTAATGCGAGGCTTCCTCGAATCGAAAGACTTGAGTTCCCTGCATTCCAGTGTCGCGAAGTCCTTCGTCGCGGTTATCCTCTACACGGCTGCATTGCCCGTTTTTCTTTTCATGGGTCAACATGTCTTCATGAAGTATCTGATTAAAAACTGCGATCATCTCGGGAAAATTCTCGGCACCTGCAGAGTCCCCCTGTTCAGAGAACGAACCTTTTAGCAAAGCGATACGAGACGGATATGGAACACGGGATGAAAGAGCTATCCGAAAATTATACGGTAGAAGTCGATACGGCAAATGATGACGTGTGGAACGAGATCATCAAGCGATTCGACGACGCGAACATCTATAACACGCCCGCCTACGGCAAAGTGAGATTCGGAAAGAAAAACATAAGTCGCGTCATCGTAAAGAATAACGGAGAGATCGCGGCGGTTGCCCAGTCACGGATTGTAAGAATTCCCGTTCTCAATGCCGGAATCGCATACATACGATGGGGCCCACTGTGGAGAGCAAAGGGGCATACGAACAACCTGGAGACGTTCCGTCAGATCCTGAGAGCATTGCGGAATGAGTATGCGATAAGGCGGGGATATGTGTTGAGGATCTATCCGATGCTGTTCGACGACGCGGCCGATGTATTCAGTCCCATTTTGCAGGAAGAGGGCTACGCGTATCGCAAGGAGGGCAAGAAGGACAGAACGATCCTCATCGATTTGAAAGCGCCTGTCGCTGACTTGAGAAAAGGGCTTGCTCAAAAATGGAGAAATTCGTTGAATAAAGCCGAGAGAGGCAATCTCGAGATCATCGAAGGCGAAGAGGATGCCCTGTTCGAAACCTTCATAGAAATTTACAGGGATATGCTTCAAAGAAAGAAGTTTGTCGAACCCAATGACATCAACGAATTCAGATGGATTCAGAAGCATCTGCCTGAAGAAATGAAGATGCAAATCGTATTGTGCCGGCACGAAGGTCATGTTTGTTCCGGAGGGATCTTCAGCGCCATGGGGAACACGGGATTGTATTTGTTCGGTGCGACCAATGATGCAGGCATGAACAGTAACGGTTCCTATCTGATTCAATGGAAATATGTGGAGTGGCTGAAGCAGAACAATCTGTCGTTCTACGATCTGAATGGAATCAATCCTGAAACGAATCCGGGAACGTACAAATTCAAAGAGGGTCTGTGCGGCAAGAACGGTAGGGATGTGTTTTTTCTGGGGCAGTGGGAGACATGCATCAAACCATTCAGCCGGCTCGTCGTCCATTGCGGGGAAAAACTGGCGGCCAAGGTAAAACAATCGAGAAGCAACAGGGCCGCTTGAACCGAAATTCCGGCGGATCCCGAGGCAATAAACGTTCTGTGAAGCCACGAAACCCATTTGATGGGTACAGTGACAGCAAACCATGAATCTCAGATACATCCTGATCACGCCGGCGAGAAACGAGGAGTCTTTTATCGAGGGGACGATCCGATCGGTCATTGCACAGACCGTAAGGCCGCATCAATGGATCATCGTTAGCGACGGCTCGACGGATCGCACCGATGAAATCGTCAAACCCTATGCCCGGGAGCAGGCGTGGATGGAATTGATCCGGATGCCGGAGCGCCGCGATCGAACCTTCGCCGCCAAGGCACACTGCTTCAACACGGCCCACGCACGCTTGAACGGCTCGGACTACGACATCGTCGGCAACCTCGACGCCGACATCACGTTCGAGCCGGACTACTTCGAGTTCCTGCTGCACAAATTTGCCGAGTTCCCGAGACTCGGGGTGGCGGGTACTCCTTTCGTGGAAGACGGATCCGCGCTTTACGATTATCGGGTTGCGAATATCGAACACGTATCCGGTGCTTGTCAGCTGTTCAGGAGAGAATGCTTCGAAGAAATCGGCGGGTATGTGCCGATCAAAGCGGGGGGGATCGACTGGGTCGCCGTGACAACGGCAAGAATGAAGGGCTGGCAGACCCGTACGTTTACAGACAAAACATGCTTCCATCATCGCAAGATGGGCACGGCGAAAGGGAGCATCTATACGGCCAAGTTCAGGCTGGGCAGGGAGGATTACTGTCTCGGCGGCCATCCCCTGTGGGCCCTTTTAAGGGCCGTTTCCCAGATGCGACATAGACCCTATGTTCTTGGCGGCTTATTCCTGTTGCTGGGATACATGACGTCGGCCGCAAAAAGGATCGAAAGGCCGGTGTCGCCGGAGCTCCTTCATTTTTGCCGAAAAGAGCAGATGCAACGGCTTCGCCGCATGCTCTCGAAATCCATCGGGTCGTAGGAGTCCGGCACGCGCCATGCTGATTATCAATGCAGATGACTGGGGACGCAACAGGGACGCCACGGACCGAAGCCTGGAATGTCATCGGAATGGCAGGATTACGACCGTCAGTGCCATGGTTTTCATGGAAGATTCGGAAAGGGCTGCCGACCTTGCCCGGGCGAACGGCCTCGATGTCGGTCTTCACCTGAATTTCACCACTCCCTTCAGCGGCACCGTACGCGACGGGATGCTGATCGCGGGCCATCGGAGGGTTGTCCGATTCCTGCGGCCGCAGAAGCTCATACGCCTCGTTTATCATCCCGCGCTCAGGGAGGACTTCGGCTACGCCTACCGGCGGCAAGTCGAGGAGTATGAACGACTCTACGGCAGCCCGCCATCCCGCATCGACGGGCATCACCACATGCACCTGTGCGCCAACATGTTGATCGACAGAATCATTCCCGCCGGGATCCGTGTCCGGAGGAATCTTTCTTTTTTTGTTGGGGAGCGAAGCGTCTTCAATCGAACGTACCGCAAGGTTGTCGATACCTGGCTTGTCAGGAGGTACAGGTGCACCGACTATGTCTTTCGCCTTCCGCCGATCGCAATGGATCGCGGCATGAAGCGGATCGCAAACATCGCGTGCGCATCCCTGGTCGAATTGGCGGTGCACCCCGAGTCGGCGGGCGAGTATGATTTCCTGATGGGCCATGACTATCCGGACTGCATTGCGGGGGTCGCGAGAGGCGGATACAAGGACTTGGAAGTGAACGCGCGATGACGACCTGCCTGACGAGAGGTCGCCATGCTCGAAGCAGGCGTCCACGGACCGCAGGAAAAGACGATGGCGGAAGATGCGACACTCAGGTGAATGAATGAAGGATGAGTCGAGAATAAAGATTTCGGACAGTCAGCGCCGACTAGAGAAATGGATCGAAGATCAAGATTACAGGGGATACGAACCCTTCGACGGGCTTTCTTCCCTTTTTCGGCCCCTCACATTCGGCAGTCTGTTCGTTGACCGGCTGCTGCTGCAACTGGTTCGCCAGTCCCCCGTGAACCTCAGGCCCCTTCTGGGTATCAAACCCCAGGATTCCACGAAGGGCAGGGGCTACATCGCCTGGGGATATCTGACGATGCTGAAATGTACGGGAAATGAGGCCTACCGGGGAAAGGCCGTCCGCTGTCTCGAGTGGTTGATGGAGAACAAGTCTCCGAAGTTCAAGGAGTATTCCTGGGCGAATCACTTTGATTTCGCGAGCCGTGCGGGACGCTACTCGAAACACGAATCGATCATTGTCTGGAGCGCCCTCATCAGCCATGCTTTCCTGGACGGCTATGAGGTGCTGGCAGACCGTCGCTTCCTCGATGTGGCGGAGAGCGCTTGTCGCTGGATGCTGGATCTGCCGAGAGAACGCACGGACAGCGGCACCTGCATCAGCTACCTGGCCACGGGCCAGAGTTCCATCCACAATTCAAATATGCTGGGTGCGGCGGTGCTTGCCCGCGCCTGGCGGCACACGAAGAAGAGCGAATATCTCGAGGCCGCCTCGGATGCCATGCACTACAGTTGCAGCCGCCAGCGAGCGGACGGTTCCTGGTGGTATGCTGAAGATCCCATGTTTCACTGGATCGACAACTTTCACACGGGCTACAACCTGGACAGCCTGAAGTGCTATATCGAGAATACCGGTGACCGGACCTACTGGGACGGCATGCTGAAGGGACTGGAGTTTTACAAAAGGCATTTCTTCGAAGATGACGGGTGTCCCCGGTACTACCACAATCGCACCTACCCCGTCGACAGCCAGTGCATCGCCCAGGCGATCGAGACCCTTACGAATTTCTCGGCGCACGATGAAGAGTCGTTGGCGATTGCCGTCAAGGTTGCTCTCTGGACGATCGGCAATATGCAGGATCCGGAGGGGTATTTCTATTACAGGAAATACCCTCTGTTCAAAGTGAAAACACCTATGCTTCACTGGGCACAGGCTACCACGTATAAAGGATTGTCGTTGCTGTTGCTGAGGCTACAACAAGTCTGATAGGGACATCACAGGGGCTACCCATGTCGACCAGTTACCACGAAGTGAGTGTGAAAGGCAGAATGATCAAGGTGCCTGCAATTCGAGTCGAAGACAACATGGTCGTGATTCAAGGCCGAGTTTTGAAGGTGGCGGAAATCTTCGATGAGTACTGGCTGGAGAAGCGTCATGTGCCGGATCCCTTGAAAGTGATCGCTGAGCTTCGAGCATCGGGGCACGTTCCCGATCTCTTTACCTTTTCTCAACGAGTGCCCGATACGGAGCCACGATATGAATTCCCCATGGGCTGGTCTAATTATGCGGTCATACCGCTCAGTACGTACGACCACTGGCTGAAAAAGCAGGTGGCTTCCATGACGAAGAGAAATATCCAATCAAGCGGAAAAAGGGGGGTCGAGGTAAGGGATTGCGCGTTCGATGACGACTACGTCCGGGGGATCATGTCCATCTACAATGAGACGGCAATCCGGCAGGGCCGGAAGTTCTGGCATTATGGGAAAGATTTTTCATCCGTTCAAAAAGAAAACGGCACCTACGCGAAGCGCAGTCTTTTTCTCGCCGCTTTTTTTGAAGGGCAGATGATCGGCTATATGAAAATTGTTCTCGATGAGGAAACGGCGGCGATCATGCAGATCCTGTCGAAGATGGAATTCTACGACAAGCGGCCCAATAACGCACTCATGGCGGCGGGGGTAAGAGAATGTTGCTCAAGAGGAATCAAGCATCTCCTGTATGAAAAGTACGTCTATGAGGGAAAACCCGACAGTTCGCTGACGGAATACAAGCGAAGCAGCGGGTTTGTAAGAATCGATGTGCCGCAGTATTTTGTTCCCCTCACGGCAAAGGGATCACTTGCCCTCCGGTTGGGTCTGAATAGGAATCAAAAGGACAAGCTACCCTACTGGTTGACGTCCCGCCTGATTGCCCTGAGGACAAAGTGGTACGAGCATAAAATGGGCAAACGGTGATGGGCGATGACTCAAATCAAGGAAAAGATTCGACAAGGGAGTTGGGTCTAAATGCCCGGAATCTTTGGTCTGATTGATCTGTCCGGAAAAACGCGGAGCAGGGAAGGCGTTCCTCATGCCGATACCGTAGCGGCGATGATTGAGGCGATGCGATACGAGTCTTTTTACTCGAGTCGCCAGTACGGCAATCCTGATTCGGGGGTCTACCTGGGCTGGGTCGGCGAAGCCGGAAAAATGGGGTCATCCGGTCCGGTCGCGGACAAAAAGGCCGGATTGGTTCTTTTTGCGTCGGGATATGCGGAGATTCCGGATCAAGAAAATTCCGAAGAAAATGGGCAGGGTCTTCGGATACTGCATCTCTATGAGCGGATGGGCGAAGAATTCCCGGGTCGAATCGAAGGATCGATTGCCGGATGCCAGGTGGACGAACGACGTAAGCGATGCTTTCTCTTCAGCGACCGACTGGGCATGGAGAGAATATTTATCTACGAAGACAACGAGAAAGTCCTGTTTTCCTCGGAGGCCAAAGCCATCCTCGCGGTCGTTCCTGAGACGAGAAAATTCGATCCGGTGGGGCTGGGGCAGTTTTTTGCTTGCGGATGTACGCTGGGTGAACATTCGCTGTATCGAAATATACGGGTGATGCCCGGCGGAAGCGTCATGAAGTTTGCGAAAGGGAGCGCTGCCCGGGTGTCGAAGTATTTCGATCAGTCGCAATGGGAAGAATTGAACCCCTTGAGGGAGGAGGAGTTTTTTGCCGCGTTTTGTGAAACGCTGAAAAGGGTTGTCGGGACACACACCCGGCGGCCTTTTCAAACTGCCGTGTCACTTACGGGAGGACTGGATAGCCGAATGATCATGGCCTGCCTGGACGCGCCGGACGGGACTGTCCCCTGTTACAGCTTTGGCAGCATGTATCGGGAGACGTACGACGTAAAGGTTGCAAGAAAAGTCGCCGAACGTTGCCGCCAGCCGCACACCGCACTCGTTTTGGGGAATGACTTCCTGACTGATTTTCAGCATCACCTGAGCAAGGCTATCTATATTTCGGACGGATATTTGGGCTTTTCCGGCGCCGCTGAGCTCTATGTCAATCATCTGGCAAGGGAGGTGGCTCCCTATCGGCTCACGGGAAACTACGGCGGGGAATTGCTCCGGGGGGTTCGAGCATTCAAGAGCGTGGAGCCCAAAGGAGAATTCCTCAAAGTGGAACTGTATTTTCGTGTACAGGAAGCGATGAAGGACTTTTCCCGGATCGGCAGCATGACGCCGGAGTCGTTTACTCTGTTTAAGCAGGCACCGGCCGGATATGGCCGCTATTCAATCGAAAGGTCTCAGGTTACGGTTCTATCTCCTTTTCTCGATGAAAAACTGATCGAATTGATCTATCAAAGGCCGAAAAGATTTGCTGATGGTCAAGATCCGTCTATCCATGTGATCGATACGTGTAATCCGGGGCTATCGGAAATACCCACGGATCGAGGTCTGCTCGGCGGGAAAAGTTGGCCCGGGAGAACTTCCCGTCGAATCTTTCGTGAGGCGATGTTCAAATTGGAATACTGGACCGGGCACGGTATGCCGGATGGAATGGCGAGGGTATCGCGCTTCGGTCCGGACGCCGCCTATGAACGGATGTTCAAAGGGCGCCACAAGTTTCAACATTATCGCACTTGGATTCGGCGGGAGTGTGCGACCTGCGTCGGGGCGATTCTTCTCGGTGGAGTTCAGACAAGCCTGGAGGAATACATTGATTTTTCACGAGTAAAAAAGATGCTGGCCGACCATCTGAATGGGAAAAGAAATTACACAGAGGAAATCGACAGAGTGGTGACGCTCGTCCTCGCGGACAGGCTCCTCCTTCAGCAAGCGAAGCGGCGATCGACTGGTCAAAGAGCTACCGGAGAAAGATAGGCCTTATACGAGCGGGCCTGCCTGTTCAACGTCCAGAAAAAGTGAAGGAATCGGCTGCTTCCCTGAGCGGAACGCGCGCTCTATCTAATGAAATTGATGAGCAATTCAGTCAAAAACAAAAGAGTTGAGATTTATTCTGTAGTACGCCATATTGGAATGGTGATCGCACCTGCCAGATCGAGAGGCATGGAAAACGAACGGGAGGGAATAGGCGATGCCCAGACACATATTATCCATTATGGCTGCGGTAATTATCGGCTTCGTAATATCTGCCGAAGTTCATGCTGCCACCATTAATGCTGGGAGTTGCTCGCAGGCGAATACGCAGGCGGCCATCAATTCGGCGGCAAGCGGTGATACGGTGAATATACCGGCGGGGAGCTGCACATGGAACACGACCGTGACAATCCCGTCAACGAAAAGAATCGCGCTGCAGGGTGCAGGAATCGACCTGACGGTCATCACATTCAGCACCGCCGGAGGAACTGCCTTCGACCTTTCAAAATCCGGCTCACGGCTGACCGGATTTACCCTCAGGGAAGGCAGCATCCTCGTGGACGGGAGTAATTGGCGCATCGATCATTGCAAGCTGCAATTCAGCTCATGGTCGGATGGGATCGCCGCAAGATCGATCGATACGGTCAATGGTCTTCATCCGACGGGGGTCATCGATCATTGTGTCCTGAACAACATGCGCGTGCTGGTAACCGGAACAAACTTCGGTCTGAATGAAAACGGCACGCAGCATGCGATGTGGGCCCGCCCTCTGGGCCTGGGATCCAATAATGCCGTTTTCGTGGAAAACTGCACATTTAACGGAGTGAATGATTCAATCAATGCAATCGATGCAAACTACGGCGGCCGTTTCGTGTTCCGCTACAATACGCTGAATGACATATACGTCGAAGCGCACTCCGTGCAGGGCAATAATCGAGCGGCAAGGAGTTGGGAAATCTATAACAATACGTTCAACCAGGTCAGCAAGGCAATGTGGGTGCCGATGTTTCTGCGCGGCGGCACCGGAGTTGTGTTTAACAATACGTTAACCGGTGCTTGGACCGATCCGAGAATAGCCCTTGACAATGTTCGGGATTGTGAAAGCAGAGAAACATCGGGGAAATGCGATGGAAGCTCCCCTTGGGACGGAAACCAACCGGGCGGAAGCGGCTATCCATGCCGGGACCAGATCGGTCGCTCGACGGACAGCTACTTGTGGACCGCATCGAATCCCTACCCGCCTCAGACCCTCGATCCAGCGTATGCATGGAACAACAAGCTGGGGGCGAATGATGTTCCGTTCTTCCATCACAACAACTGCGCCAATCACATACAGCTTGGAAGGGATTATTACAACACGGTGAAGCCGGGTTATACTCCATACACATATCCTCATCCTCTCATTCAGGGATGGACTCCCGCAACCATAGCGCCGCCACAGAATTTGCACGTAACAGGATGGACGCAATAGGAGGGATCTAGATCGAATGGGTTGCCTGTCCTTCCGCCTGTTGCAATGGCATCGTTAATCTTGCCTCGTTTCAGTATCCTTTGAATCGTAAATGCTGATAAGTCGCCCCCCCCCATGTATCATTGTGTCATGCGGGATACTTATCGGTTCATCCAATAAACGGAAATAGATCCATAATGCCTCAATTGGCCACCCTGATCGTCATCCTCTCCATTCTGTATCTGTTCTGGTTGGATTTGAGGGAGGATCGTGGAACATCGAATGCAGTATGGATACCGCTGATATGGATGTTTCTGGCCGGATCGCGATACCTTTCGCAATGGCTTGATCTCGGAGGCGGGGTAAACCCATACCAAGTTTATCAGGAAGGCAGCCTCATCGACAGCACGGTGTTTGGAGCGCTTATTGTGACCGGCGCTGTCATCCTGCTTCGACGGGGGCTTGACTGGGGCCGTCTGCTCGTACAGTATAAATGGATTTGGTTTTATTTCCTGTTTTGTGGCATCAGCATTGTGTGGTCCGACGATTCATTTGTCTCTTTTAAACGCTGGATCAAGGCGCTGGGCGATGTAATAATGGCCCTGGTGATCCTGACGGAGGAACGTCCCTACGAGGCGGTCGGTACCCTCCTCAGGCGTCTCGCCTTCGTGATATTGCCCTTGTCGGCACTGTTCATCAAGTATTACCCCGACCTCGGAAGGGCCTACCACATCAGTGCGCCGATGTTTACGGGCGTCGCCACGAGCAAAAACAGCCTCGGACAAATTTGTCTGATTTGCGGGATTTACTTCGCCTGGACTCTGATCTACCGGTGGCATGAAGAAATCGAGGAGGGCGGGTATCGTGGTGCTGCCGTCAATCTGCTGTTTATCGCGCTGATCGCTTGGCTGCTCTACATGGCAGACAGCGCGACCTCCGTGGGGTGCTTGATTGCTGTGGCGGGTCTCTTCGTCGCCGGCCGGGTTCCGGTCCTGGCCTCGGAGCCCCGAAGACTGATCCTGTTTTTTGGAACTGCGCTCTTCCTGTTCTCCTCGCTGGAACTCTCGTTCGGACTCAGTGACTGGGTCATCGAGAGCTTGGGCCGCAGCAAGGACCTTACGACGAGGGTGCCGATGTGGGAGATGCTGCTGGCCTTCGATACCAATCCGCTGATCGGCGTCGGTTACGAAAGCTTCTGGTCCGGAGATCGGATCAGTCGGATCTGGCAGCAGTATCCGGGAATCATCCAGGCGCACAACGGTTATTTGGATATGTACCTGAACGTCGGGCTGATCGGCCTGATGCTATTTTTGATCGCCGTCGTCTCCGGGTTTGCGGCTGCTATCAACCAGCTGAAATCCGACTATGCAGGAGTTCTGCTGCGGATCGCTTTCATGATTGCCGTCGTCCTGAATAATTGGACCGAGGCGACGATCAAGCCCGTCTCGAATCTGTTCGTGATCCTGTTGCTGGGCATCCTGGGAGGATCCACTCTGGAGGAACAGGAAGAAGGCGGCGAGGCTCCGAGCGATGTCGAATAAAGACCGGGGCGGCATCGAATCCGGCATCGCCCCCCCCGTGCGATACCGGAAAATTACGATCAACGGGCGAATCGATGCGATCGATTTTGTCAAAGGAATCCTCGTTGGTTTCATGATCATCTACCACAGCCTGAACTACCGGGGCTACGAATCTCTCCCTCACGATTATCTTCTCTTCGTGCCCCCCTCTTTCGTCATGATTGCTGGGTTCATTATCACACACATCTATGTGGCCAAGTACGGTTTGAGCTCCCGCAATCTCTTTTCGAGATTAACCATGAGATCCTGCAAGCTGTTGCTGTTGTTCACATTTCTGAATGTCGGGGTCATGGTCATTTTCTCGAGTAAATACGGGGGGGTTGGGCCAAGTCTGCAGCATTTCATGGGGAACTGGGCCGAAATTTACATCTTGGGAGGCAGCCGCCGGGCTGCGTTTGAAGTGCTGCTCCCCATCGGCTATTTGCTGTTTTTGGCGATGCCGGCATTAAAACTGCAATCGTTGTTCCCTGGCGCGATCTGCGGAATCACGGCGGTGGTGGTGGCCGCCTGCCTGGCGGCGGAATCCTGCCACTATCCCGTATACAACCTTTATCTGCTCAGCGCCGGCGCCATCGGCATGGCCATCGGCCTTTTCCCGGGACGTCACTTGAGCGCCGCGGCACGCTCGCTCATCACGCCGGCGTCGCTCTACGCGCTCTATTGGGTTTTCTTTTTGCTTTTCGGGGACAAATACATGATTCAACTGTTCGCCACGCTCGCCTACCTCTTCGTCATTTACGCAGTGGCGAGCCGCATCGATATGCAGCGGCGGCTGACGAGGCAGACCCTTCTTCTGGGTCGCTATTCGCTGCTGTCCTACATCATTCAAATCCTCTATCTTCAAATCCTCATTCGGCTGCCCTTTTATGGCATTTCCGGGTTATCCGGCACCATGGTCATGATCGTCCTGACGATGCTGTTGACATGGGCGACGATCCTGATCGTCGATCGTGCAAGGGGGAAAAGTGACGCCTTCGACGTCGCATACAAGAAAGTATTCGCCTGACAAGCGAAAGGACGACGGAGCATGACGCGGAAGCTGCGGACAGGCGTATCCGGGAGTGGGAGGCAGAGGATGGGCAGTCAAAGGCGGTCGATCGATGAATAACCCATGGGTTCGTTTTTTCCGCACCCCGGTGACCAGGGCGCAGTGCCAGGACACGGGCATGGCGATGGTTCTCATCCTGTTGCTGCTGGCCCTCTTTTTTGAGCATGAGCACTACCTGTATGGTGCAGTCGGCTTGCATGTCCTGAACATGGCTGTCCCCCGGGCGTATCGACCCGTAGCCGTTCTCTGGCTGGGACTGGCGCACCTGTTGGGAACGGTTGTATCCAGAGTGATCCTGACAGTCGTGTTTTTCATCGTTGTGACCCCGATTGGATTGGCGCGCCGTCTGCTGGGTGTCGATTCTCTGAAATTGCGGGAATTCAAAAAAGACGACGGGTCCGTCATGCACAAGAGGAATCACCGGTTCACGCCGGAGGACATACAACGACCTTACTAGAATGGAGCGTCATTCATGGATTTTCTGAAAGATTTGTGGGGCTTCTTCAAACACAGAAAAAAATACTGGCTGTTGCCGATCGTAACCGTGCTGCTTCTTTTCGGCGCCCTGCTGGTATTGACAAGCGGGTCCGCCATTGCGCCCTTTATCTATACGCTATTCTAGATTGAACGCTGGAGTAGCAGCCGGGCAGGACTCAGAATCGTCGAATTCAGGCGTGGAGCGATCATGAAGCAGGCAATATTGGGCATATCGGCATATTATCACGACAGTGCAGCGGCCATCCTGGTGGACGGCGAAATCGTCGCCGCCGCGCACGAAGAGCGCTTTACCCGGAAAAAGCACGATTCGTCATTCCCCATTCATGCGTCGCGGTACGTTTTGGAAGAGGCCGGGGTTGACTACAGGGATCTCCAGGCGGTCGCGTTTTATGACAAGCCCTTTCTGACATTCGAGAGGCTGCTGGAAACGTATGACGCCTTTGCTCCCCGGGGTCTGGTCAGCTTCTGGTCCGCAATCCCTGTCTGGATCAAAGAGAAACTCTTCATGAAGAAAATGTTGCGGGAGAGTCTTGCCGATTTGGGGAACGGGGAGGTGCCGATTTTCTTTCCGGAGCACCATCTGTCCCATGCGGCCAGCGCCTTCTACCCCTCTCCGTTTGACGAGGCGGCGATCGTAACGATCGACGGGGTGGGTGAGTGGGCAACGACCACCATCGGTGGGGGCGAGGGCAAGGATATCACGATTCATCACGAATTGCGGTTTCCTCATTCCGTGGGGCTATTATATTCTGCGTTCACATACTACACGGGCTTCAGGGTGAACAGCGGGGAGTACAAACTGATGGGTCTTGCACCCTACGGGAATATCGATTCGTCTCAAACAACAGAGTTGAAATCCAAGATCGTCACTGAACTGGTCGATATTCGAAAGGACGGCTCCATCCTGCTGAATATGGACTACTTCGATTACGCGACGGGCTTGAGAATGGTCAACGAAAAGAAGTGGACGACCTTGTTCGGGATTCCTCCTCGAAAACCCGAAACGGCGATATCCCAGGACTATATGAACATGGCTCTGGCCATCCAGCAGGTGACGGAAGAGATTGTACTAAAACTCTGCCGTTCCGCAAAGGAGTTAACCCGGAGCCGGTATCTCGTGCTGGCCGGCGGTGTCGCTTTAAACAGCGTGGCCAATGGCAAGGTGTTGAAATCGGGACTTTTCGACGATATCTGGATTCAGCCCGCAGCGGGTGACGCGGGCGGCGCAGTGGGCGCAGCCTGTGCCGTCTGGCACATTCAGATGGGCAAGGAGCGAAAGCAAAGGACAGGGCAGGATGAGATGAAGGGTGCGTTCCTGGGGCCAGAGTATACCGGAAACAGGATAAAACAGGCCATGAGAATATTTGATGCCAAGGGCCGCCTCTACGAGAACTACGATGAACTGGCTTCTGTCGCAGCAAAAATCCTGTCGGACGGACATGTGGTCGGGTGGTTCTCGGGCAGGATGGAATACGGCCCCAGGGCTCTGGGGAACCGGAGTATTCTTGGCGATGCGCGAAATCCCGAGATGCAGAAAAAAATGAACCTCAAGATCAAGTATCGGGAGGGCTTCAGGCCCTTTGCTCCGACCGTGATGGAGGAAGACATTCAGGAGCACTTCGATGTGGACCGGCCCTCGCCGTACATGCTCTTGGTTGTTCCGCTCCGTCCAGACAAGAAAATACCGGTTCCAGCCGATTATAACGAATGGAGCCTCTACGAGCGCCTCTATTTTCTCCGGTCGGACCTGCCCGCGATCACGCACGTGGACTACTCAGCGCGGATCCAGAGTGTCAGCCGCGACGTGAATCCAAGGTACTGGCAATTGATCCGGGAATTCAAGAAGCTGACCGGCTATGGCGTCATCGTCAACACGAGCTTCAATGTGCGCGGCGAGCCGATTGTCTGCACGCCGGAGGATGCCTATCGGTGCTTCATGCGCACGGAAATGGACTACCTGGTCCTCGGCGACTACTTGCTCGACAAGAGGGAGCAGCCGCCGCTGCAGGAGACGAAGGACTGGCGCACGGAATTCAAGTTGGACTGACCGATGAAGCAATATAAGCCGTTTGCCAACACGCTGATTGTCATCGTTTCCGCGTTGATCGGGTTGCTGTTGAGCGAGGCGATCGCGCGGTCCTTCCTGAATCCGGCGGATTACCTGTCGGTATCCATGAAGAGAGACGAAATCCTGGGCAGCATCGTCGTCCCCGGCACCCCCGGCTTCGACGAGTGGGGTTATCGGAATCTGGCGATTCCCGCGAACGTCGACATCGTCGCCCTTGGGGATTCCCATACCTACGGGAATACGGCGAAGATGGAGGAATCCTGGCCCGACGTGGTGGGTGCATTGACCGGGAAAAGTGTTTACAACATGGGCATGGGCGGCTATGGACCGAACCAGTATTCCTATTTGCTGCATTCGCGCGCCCTGGGCCTCAAGCCCGGGATCGTTCTCTGCGGGTTCTACATGGGGGACGAGTTCGAGAATGCGTTTACCATGACGTACGGGCTCGACCACTGGTCGTTTTTGAGGCAGGATCGCTTCGTGGGCGTCGATGCCGACATCTGGCGGGAACCGGATGACGACAGGGTCTTGAAACCTGTTCGGGTCTGGTTATCGAGAAACAGCGTTTTGTACCAGATACTATTTCATAGTCCCATCGCGAACCGTCTCAAAGGCACCATCCAGGTCTTCGGGGAAGACCGCGAACAGGACCCGCTCAAGACGACACTGATTGCCGAGGGCGGGAAAATCCGGGAGGCCTTTCGCCCTTCCGGGATTCGGGATCGGTTGGACATGAACCGGCAGGAAATCCGCGAAGGCGTGCGGATCACGAAGAAGCTCCTCCGGGACATGAACGAGGCATGCCTGAAGAACGGGAGTCGGTTCGTCGTTGTCGTGATCCCGACAAAGGAGATGGTCTTTTCGGATTATCTGGAGCAGGATGCCGCCATCCGTCTGCGCGACGTCATCGACGAGCTCCTCTCCCACGAGCGGGAAATCCGGAAGGATTTGTTCGAGTATTTACAGGAGTCCGGGATTCGCTATGTCGACACGCTCCCAGCGATGAAGCGCATGGCGGGACACGAACTGTATGCGCTCAGCCAACGGGACATGCACCCGGGGAGAAACGGCTACCGGGTGATCGCCGATTCCGTAGCCGAATATTTGAAAAATGATGATCTGCAGGCTCGACCAAGCGACGAACGCGGACCGCTGTCTGATTGAATGTCATCAAGCAAATCACGCCGATTCAGCGGGGTCGGGCACGGTGCGGCATCCCTGGCGAAAGATCGAAAGACGCTGCGTATAATACAATGGGAGTGACAAGTCATGAAAATTCTAATTACGGGCAATATGGGATATATCGGGCCGTTGGTCGTGAAACGGCTGCGGGCGTCCTATCCTGCCGCAACGCTGGTCGGATTCGACATCGGCTACTTCGGCAGCTGCATCATAGGTGCTGAAATCCTTCCCGAATGCAAAGTTGACCTTCAATACTTTGCGGACATCAGGCAATTCCCGGCAGAGATCCTGAACGGGGTGGACGCGATCGTGCATCTGGCCGGAATCTCCAATGACCCGATCGGAAACCGGTTCGAAGAGGTGACGCTGGACATCAATTACCGGGCCAGCATCGATCTAGCGAAGAACGCGAAAGAGACGGGAGTAAAGTCCTTCGTATTCGCCTCGAGCTGCAGCATGTACGGCTCGGCGGATGACAGTGCGAGAACGGAAACATTCCCGCTGAATCCTCTAACAGCGTACGCGAGATCCAAGGCCATGACGGAAAAGGATCTTGAACCACTGGCTTCCGAACGATTTACGGTCACGAGCCTGCGGTTTTCGACCGCGTGCGGATGGAGCGATCGATTGAGGCTGGATCTGGTCCTGAACGATTTTGTCGCCGCAGCTGTTGCCTCGAAAAGGATTACCATTTTGAGCGACGGAACACCGTGGAGACCACTGATCAATGTAAAAGACATGGCGCGTGCCATTGACTGGGCGATTGTCCGCGATACCGGTCAGGGAGGGAACTATCTGGCGGTCAATGTCGGCAGCAATGAGTGGAATTATCAGATCAAGGACCTCGCAGAAGCCGTTGCCAACGTGATCCCGGGGGTTGACGTGTCCATGAACAAAGATGCTCAGCCGGACAAGCGCTCCTACAAAGTGAACTTCGATCTATTTAAGAAGCTGGCCCCGGCACATCAGCCTGCTGTCAACCTGAGAGATTCGATCAAGGAACTGAAAGAGGGTCTTGAAGCCATGAGATTCAAAGACGCGGAGTTTCGCGCATCCAGGCACATGAGACTCGTTGTCTTGACCGAGCTTCAGGAAAAGGGGCTGCTGAATCAGAAGCTCCAGTGGATCAAAGCATCGTAATCGGAATGATCGCAACCCGCGCAGGGAAGCGGACTATACACAGCAATGATTGATCGGAGGTGAACGTGGAGAAGGGTCCGAGCTGCCGTTTTTGCAGGTCTCATCTGGATCACACCCTTGTGGATCTCGGCATGTCCCCGCTCTGTGAAAGTTTCCTGGCTGCAGAGCAACTGAACCGGATGGAGCCTTTCTATCCGCTTCATGTCTACGTTTGTGAACGTTGCCTGCTGGTTCAGCTGGAAGAATACGTAAGTCCTGAAGCGATATTCAGTGAGTATGCCTATTTTTCCTCCTTTTCGGATTCCTGGCTTCAGCATGCGAAGCAGTACACGGAGTCGATGATCGAGCGTTTCGGGATCAGCAAGAACTGTTTTGTTGTTGAACTGGCCAGCAATGATGGGTACCTGCTTCAATATTTTGTCAAAGAGGGAATCCCAGTCTTGGGCGTCGAGCCTGCGGCCAATGTAGCGCAAAGCGCCGTGGAGAAGGGCGTCCCGACGCTCGTCAGGTTTTTTGGAGAAAAACTGGCTTCTGAAATGAAGGTCGGGGGACAAAGCGCCGATCTGGTAATCGGCAACAACGTGTTAGCCCAGGTGCCGGACCTGAACGATTTCGTGAAAGGAATGAAAATCCTCCTGAAGCCGGGGGGCATCATCACGATGGAATTTCCCCACCTGATGAAGCTCATCGAGGAAAACCAGTTTGACACGATCTACCATGAACACTTTTCCTACTTTTCTCTGATTTCAGCGGAAAAGATCTTCGATTTTCATGGCCTGAGGATATTCGATGTGGAGGAGCTTCCCACTCATGGCGGTTCTCTTAGAATCTACGCCTGCCATCAGGATGACAGCACACGATCGATCGGGGAGCACGTCATCAGTCTGAAGGCAAGAGAAGTGGCCGGCGGGTTGACGCGCATGGATTATTATTCCTCATTTGGAGAGCGGGTAAAAGAAACAAAACGAAAGCTTCTGGAGTTCCTGATCCAAGCGAAGCGGGACGGGAAATCGATTTCCGGGTACGGGGCACCCGGCAAGGGCAACACCCTGTTGAACTACTGTGGAATCCGGACGGATTTCCTCGACTATACCGTCGATCGGAATCCATACAAGTACGGGAGGTTCACGCCCGGGACGCATATACCGATCTATCAGGTCGATAAAATCAAGGAAACGAGGCCCGATTACCTGTTGATCCTGCCCTGGAACTTGAAGGATGAGATCATAAAGCAGATGTCCTTCATACGAACCTGGGGGGGGCAATTTATCGTGCCGATTCCGGAAGTCAGGTATATCGATGATCTTTCATGAGACTGACCTGAAGGGGGCGTTTGTCATTGACCTCCAACGGCTTGAGGATGAGCGCGGTTTTTTTGCTCGTTCCTGGTGCCAGAGGGAATTTGCAGCGCACGGCCTGAACACGCGCATGGCACAGTGCAACATCTCATTCAACGCAGAAAAGGGAACCTTGAGGGGGGTGCATTACCAGGCAAAACCCTTTGAAGAGGCAAAACTCATTCGCTGCACGAAAGGTGCAATTCACGACGTCATTGTCGATATCCGTCCTAACTCCCCCACCTTCAGAAGATATTTCACTGTGCAGCTGACGGCTGACAACAGGCGCCTGCTGTATGTCCCGGAGGGTTTTGCGCACGGATTTCTGACCCTGGAGAAGGACACGGAGGTGTTTTACCAGATGTCCGAATTTTATGCCCCCGAGCACGCCAGGGGTTTCCGGTGGAATGATCCGGCTTTCGGCATCGAGTGGCCGGAAGCCGTGAACGTCCTGTCGGCCCGGGACGGCAGTTATCCCGATTTTGCTTTCCGGAAGGATGATCGCCCGTGAAACGCACCGGTATTGACATCCCCGCAAGTCCATCGTCCATCGGAGAGGAAATCCATGCGTTGATTGCGGAACTGTATCCGATTTGCCGGAGCATCACCGGGAACGGGTTCCGGCAAACCATGGAGATCCTTCGCCGTTACATGCCTCTGGAGCTTCACGAGGTGCCGTCGGGCACGCAGGTGTTCGACTGGACCGTACCCAAGGAGTGGAACATCCGGGACGCCTATGTGAAGAACTCAAAAGGGGACCGGGTAATCGATTTCCGGCAGTCCAATCTGCATATCCTGAACTACAGCTCACCGGTCCATCAGGTGATGGCGTTGAAGGATCTGAAAGAGCATCTCGCGACTCTGCCCGACCACCCGGATTGGATTCCCTACAGGACGTCCTATTACAGGGAGAATTGGGGCTTCTGCCTTCGCCACCGCGATTATCTCGGCCTGGAGGAGGGCGAGTACGAGGTCTTGATCGACTCCAGCCTGGAAGACGGCGCCTTGACCTACGGGGAGTGCTATGTGCCGGGCTGCGAAGAGTCCGAGATCCTGATCTCGACCCATGCCTGCCATCCGTCGCTTGCTAACGACAATCTGTCGGGCGTGGCTCTGACCGCCCTGCTGGCAAGGCAGATTGCTGCGTCCCCGCGCCGGCATTCGTACCGGTTCCTCTTCATCCCGGGAACGATCGGGGCCATTGCCTGGCTTGCCCGGAACGAACACAGAATATCCAGAATCAAGCACGGCATGGTGCTGACGGGCCTGGGCGACGCAGGGAACCTGACATACAAGAAGAGCCGCCGGGGGGATGCCGAAATCGACCGGGCGGCCATTCACGTTCTGAAGAACAAGGGGAAGGCCTGCGACATCCTCGAATTCGATCCGTACGGATACGACGAGCGCCAGTATTGCTCACCGGGATTTGACCTGCCCGTCGGCAGGCTGTCCAGAACCCCCTACGGGACGTATCCGGAATATCATACCTCCGCGGACGACCTGGAGTTTGTTCTGCCGGAGAGCCTCGCGGACAGCTTCACCGCTCTTACGGAGATCCTGCACGTACTGGAGTGCAATCGGGCCTATCGGAATGTCAATCCGAAATGCGAGCCGCAGCTCGGAAGGAGAGGGCTGTACAGGACCACCGGCGGTCGCGGGGGCGGTCCAGGCAGCGAGCTTGCGCTGCTTTGGGTGCTGAACCTTTCGGACGGCCGGCACGCCCTGCTCGACATTGCGGAGAGATCCGGCATGGAGTTCAGCGTCATCGAGGAAGCGTCAGCACTCCTCGCGGAAAAACAGTTGCTTGCAGAATAACCGTCATTCGTCACGCGGCGACAGCCCGTTTGTTCAAGAATCCGTCAGGGGGCGGGAAAGCATGAAAGTCGTCTTGTTTTGCGGAGGCATGGGAACACGGCTGAGAGGGATTACCGAAGACGTGCCCAAACCCATGGTCAGAATCGGGTACAGGCCCATCCTGTGGCACGTGATGAAATACTATGCCCATTACGGTCACAAGGATTTCATCCTGTGTCTGGGCTACAAGGCGGATAAGATCAAGGACTACTTCCTGAACTACAACGAGTATATTTCCAATGATTTTACGATGTCCAACGGGGGGAAAAGGCTGCTCCTGGGCGAGAGCGACATCGCGGACTGGAACATCACCTTTGTCGACACAGGGCTGAAGTCCAACATCGGGCAGCGACTGAATGCGGTTCAAAAATACCTGGAGGGAGAGGATATGTTTCTGGCCAATTACTCGGACGGCTTGACGAACTATCCCCTCCCCGAGCAAATCCGGCACTTCCGGCAAAGCGGCAAGATCGCGGGTTTTTTGTGCGCGATGCCTTCCCAGACCTTTCACGTGGTGTCGCTTCGCGAAGACGGATTGGTGGAAAATATCCGATATGTCCGGGACACCGACATCATCATCAACAGCGGCTATTTCGTGTTCAGGAAGGAAATATTCCGCTACATCCAGGAAGGCGAGGAGCTGGTCGAAGCGCCGTTCAGACGCTTGATTCAGGAAAAGCAGCTGATCGGTTACCGGCATGATCAGTTCTGGTGCATGGACACCTTCAAGGAGCAGCAGGAACTGACGGACATGGTCGAAAACGGAGAGGCGCCCTGGGAGGTATGGAAAACACCGGGCCCGAATTCGAACGGAAGGATCAGATCGGAATCCACATGATGAACGTCAAGATTTGAAGAGATGGGTTGCCCTTAATCAAGGCCCCCGTTGTTCAAGACTGCGAATGAGTATTGCCTCGTTTCCGCCCGGTCTTGCCGTGGCAAGCCGCGATCGTATTCATCCAGCCAAACATTGAATTATTTCTGACACTGACACTTCGTCCGGACGCCTAATCTTAGCATTAAAGACTGAAGTTCGAGATATTCAAGCCTAGCAGTAAAATGATTGACGCAGAGGATGATGTGCACAAGAACCCAATGGAACCAATAGCAATCATTGGCATCGGTTGCCGCTTTCCAAAAGCAGCTGGCCCCGACGGTTTATGGAAGCTGCTCAGAGAAGGTGGAAATGCCGTGGGTGATATTCCGAAGGATCGATTCGGCGACGTCGAGCAATTATTTGATCCAAGACCGGCCGTCCGTGGGAAAATGATGAGCCGGTTCGGGGGATTTCTTGAAAATGTTGAGCTTTTCGACGCTGAGTTTTTTGGAATTGCCCCCCTGGAAGCGGAACGGATGGATCCGCAGCAACGAATTCTGTTGGAGGTTGCGTGGGAAGCCCTGGAAGATGCCGGGATTCGACCCAGTTCACTATCCTGCAGTCCCACGGGTGTCTTCATCGGATCGTGGCTTCAGGATTTCGAAAGTCTGCTGATCGGAGATCCAACCGTGGACGATCTCAAATCCATCGATCTCTATACAACCACGGGCAGCGGGCGATACCCGATCGCCGGGCGTCTTTCGTATTTCCTGGGCCTGCAAGGTCCAAGCATGGTTGTGGATACGGCCTGCTCGTCCTCGCTGGTTGCCATCCATCTGGCCTGTCAGAGTATCCGGCAAGGCGAGAGCCAAATGGCGATAGCGGGCGGTGTGAACACCATTTTCACCCCCTATATAACGGTTGCTTATTCCCAATCAAAAATAATGGCCCCCGACGGGAACTGCAAATTCGGCGATGCCCATGCCGATGGTTATGTCCGCAGTGAAGGATGCGGCATTGTCGTTTTAAAGCCGCTAGCCAAAGCCATTGACGACCACGATCCCATCTACGCCGTGATCCTCGGAAGTGCGGTAAACAACGATGGGCGAACAAGCGGTTTCCTCACAACCCCCGGGCAGGCTGGCCAGGAGGATGTGCTGAGGAAGGCTTATCTCAACGCCGGAATTTCACCGGGGAACGTGCAATACGTCGAGGCCCACGGCACCGGGACACTGGCCGGAGACCCCGTGGAGTTGAACGCTTTGGCATCTGTGTTGTCCGAAGGGCGGAAGAACGACCATCCTTGTTTTGTCGGCTCGATAAAAACCAACATCGGACACACCGAAGGGGCTGCAGGGGTCGCCGGTCTGATCAAAGTGGCCCTTTCACTGAAAAATGGAGAGATCCCGGCAAGCCTGAATTTCAATAAGCCAAATCCCCGTATCCCCTGGGACAGTCTCCCGTTGAAGATCCCCCATGAAAGAAGACCCTGGTCCCAACTGCCCGGTTGCATGCGGACAGGAGGTGTCAGTGCATTCGGTATCACAGGAACTAATGCCCATGTTGTATTACAGGAGGCCCCGAAAGCAGAGGCAACGTCATCGGGCAAAGCACGCGCTTCGGCCAGCCCGGAAGAGGGGAAACGCCTTTTTCCCATATCCGCCCACTCCTCTGCAGCCCTGAAGGAAACAGTTCAAAGGTTATCTGCGTGGCTGAAAGATGAAACGGCCGAAAGCCGCATCTCCCTGAACGACCTCTGTGCCACTGCAGCTCTCAAACGGGAGCAACACGACTTCCGCTTGGCCGCTGTCGTTGAAAGCATAGACCAACTCCACGATGGTTTATCGGAATTTCTTGAGAGTCGCGAGAATCCGAGTGTGTTTTACTTCCCAAACCGCGTCGGAGCGAAGCCCAGGGTTGCGTTTGTCTTTCCAGGACAGGGATCCCAGTGGCTGGGGATGTGTCGGAAACTTTTAAGAGAATCGCCGGTCTTCAGAGATGCTATGGAACGGTGTGCGCAGGCACTGAAGCCTTACACCGACTGGTCCCTGTTCGGCGAGTTGGAGGCGGATGCCGGCAGCTCTCGACTCGAAGAGATCGACGTTGTTCAGCCGACGCTCTTTTCTGTTCAGGTTGCGCTTGCGGCTCTATGGCAATCGTGGGGTGTAACCCCTGACGCAGTGGTCGGTCACAGCATGGGCGAACCTGCGGCCGCTTATGTGGCCGGTATCCTGGATCTGGATGGTGCGGCGCGGATCATCTCCAATCGAAGCCGGCTCATGAAAAGAATGAGCGGGCGCGGCGCCATGGCCGTGGTGGAGCTGACAATGGAAGAGGCCCAAAGAGAAATCGCGGGCCATGAGGGGCATCTGTCGATCGCCGTCAGTAACAGCCCGCGATCCACGGTGCTGTCGGGCGACCCGTTTGCGCTGGACAGAGTGCTCAGCAGCCTTGAACGCCGGAGTGTATTTTGCCGGAAGATAAAAGTCGATGTCGCCTCTCACAGCCCCCAAATGGACCCGTTGCGGCCTGAACTGGTGGATATCCTGCAACCCTTGAAGCCCGGATCGGGGAACCTTCCCATATATTCTACCGTGACTGGAGCGATCCACAGCGGCGATGCATTTAATGCGGACTATTGGGGAGAAAACCTTCGACGGCCGGTCCGGTTCTCGGAAACGATAAAGCAGATGATTCTGGATAAGCACACCGTTTTCATTGAAATCAGCCCTCACCCATTATTGCTTCGGGCGATCGATGAAACGGCTAGGTTTAGTCAGAATGAAGATGCGCCCTGCGTAACACTCCCATCGATGTTACGAAATGAAGATGAAATGGGCACCCTGCTCTCCTCGGTGGGGAGACTATACTGCTTGGGGTATCCAATTGACTGGAGAGGAATTTACCAAGAACCTGAGCAAAGGATTAAGTTTCCCTCCTATTCCTGGCAGCGTGAACGGCACTGGGCAGTTGAATCGACCAGAACGCGCTCACGAAGGATTTCAGGCCGGAGGGGCGACGGCCGGCCTGCTCATGTTATGCTTACAAATTATATTCGCTCGTCAATCCATACCGATTTGCACCTATGGGAGACCGAGCTGAACACGGAACGGTTTCCCTGGCTGGCGGATCGAACGGTCCAAGGACATGTGGTCTTTCCTGCCGCGGCGTTCATCGAAATGGCCGCGGCTGCGGCTAGCGAAGGCCTTGGCGGTCCGGTTGAGCTGCAAAACCTTGAATTCAGAGAGGCCCTGTTCCTTGACCGCAAGGAATCCAAATTGGTACAGGTCGCGATTTCCAAAAAATCCGAAGGGGGTTTTGACGTCCGCATCCAGAGCCGGCGTACGGACGAAGGCATGAGTCGGCAATGGCGCGAGCATGTCCGCGGCGAGGTAATGGTCAGGAGCGACCGGCATGGAGCGCCGGGGCATGATGTTGAGGCTATCCGCAAGCGGTGTAACCGGTTGGTCTCCGGCGATTCACATTACGCAGTCATGCAGAACATGCAGATCGACTACGGCGCCGCTTTCCGGGGTATCGAGCGTATAGGACGGAGCAACACTGAGGCCGTCGCAAGAATTCGGGCGCCACAGGTTTTGGCAGCCGACGCCGACAGCTTCCAAATCCACCCGGCGCTTCTGGACGCCGGGTTGCAACTTCTGGCTAACATGGCGAACGGCGGCAGCAACGACAGCAATCAATCCGTCACATGGATGCCGGTCAGACTAGCCAGCGCCTGCACGCTCACGTCCTTGCAGGCGACGGATGAGTTGTGGGCGGTGGGGATAACTCAGGCGGACGCGACCGAACAGAGCAGGCACTTCACGGGTGATCTGTTCCTGCTGAATCGGGAGGGTCGCATCCTATTTGAGGCATGCGGTGTCGTTCTGCAGAAAGTCGGCTTCACCATGGGAGAAGATGTGGAGTCGTGGCTCTACGAGATGGAGTGGAAGCCCAGTCCGCTCATGATTCAGAAAGGGGAGAGCGATGGGTTTCTGCCGTCTCCCGGAGATATCGAACGCCGGATTCTGGCCGCTCCCACCCCGGGAGCCCTGACCGTAGATGCCAGGATTTCGAAGGAACTGCTGCCGCATCTCGAAAGTCTGAGCATCGATTATATTTCGACGGCCTTCGAACAATTGGGGCTGCGGGACAAAATGGGTCGCTCCTTTACACCTGATATGCTGGTCCAGGCGTTAGGCATCAAACCCCAACATCGGAAGCTGCTGAACCACCTGCTCGGACTTCTGAGGGAGGAAGGGCTCCTGGTCTCATCGGGTAATACCCTGCTTTTCTCACGGACTGTCCGGCCCCGGGAGATTCATGCGGCTGAAGAGAGGCTCTTGTCCCAATACCCGCAGTGCCGCATCGAATTAAGCATCTTTTACCGTTGTGGCCGGCGGCTGGCCGACGTCCTGACCGGGGCCGTCGACCCGCTGGAGCTGCTCTTTCCCGGAGGATCGCTGGAGGACGCCAGCATGTTTTACGGCGACTCGGTCTTTGCACGTGCAGCCAACCATCAGGCGGGGCTGGCCCTCCAGGCAGTGATCGAGCGCCTGCCCGCAGGCCATACTCTCAGAATCCTGGAGATTGGCGCAGGAAGTGGCGGCTTGACTGCTTGTTTGCTTCCCTTACTGCCGCCGAACCGGACGCAATACGTTTTCACAGACATCGGTACGGCATTTATCGCACGGGCCCGGGAAAAGTACCATGATATTGGATGGCTGGATTACGGTATACTAGATATCGAGAAAGATCCCGTCGCTCAAGGATTCGATCCGCACCATTATGATATCGTGCTGGCTGCTAATTGCCTGCACGCCACGCGCAACATGCGCACCAGCCTGACTAATGTACGTACGCTGCTGGCATCCGGGGGTCTCATGCTGCTGGTCGAGGGTACCCGCAAGCGGCGCTGGATCGATCTGATTTTCGGTCTGACGGAAGGATGGTGGCTTTTCGAGGATCACGATCGCCGGCCGCTTTACCCGCTGCTAGGAGAAGATGCCTGGAAAGCGCTGGTCACGGAGACCGGCTTTGCGGATGCGGCAATCTTCAGCCAGGTCAAGGCGGCGCTATTCGATCAGTCGATAGTGGCAGCCCGCGCGCCGGTATTTTCTCCTCCGAACGTGAAGCCGCCGATTCAGCCCCCGGATAAAGGTGCATGGCTGCTTTTCGCCGATCGCGACGGTGTCGGCGAGGTTCTCGCCGGGACTCTGCGCTCGCGCGGTGATGAGTGTCAACTGGTGTACAGGGAGCCGGAATTCGGCCGGAAAGCAACCGGCAATTATCGGAGCGATCCAAAAGATCCTGTCCATCACGCGGAAATGCAGAGGTGGTTTGATGAAACGGAGAGTTCGGAGCGACGAGCGGTTGTTTACCTGTGGCCGTTGGACGAGATGACCGATGCGCCCCAATCCGCCGATGATCTGCGTGATTCGCAAGAAGCGCTGTGCGGCGGCCTGTTGTCGATCGCTCAAACGATGGCCGCTCGCGAAGACAGCTGCCGCTCGAGGTTATGGATAGTCAGCTGTCGGGCGCTGCCCATCGGGGGTGAGGGAGCATTGTGTCTGGCTGCCTCCACGTTGGCGGGTCTGGCGAAGGTGATCAACCTGGAGCATCCCGAACTTCAATGCCGCCAGGTGGATCTGGATGATGATGACGCTCGTGGGAAGGCGGAGGTCCTGCTGGAGGAGTTCACGTCAGATGACGGTGAAATGCAGATCGCATACCGAGGCGGCAGCCGGCAGGTCCCGCGGGTAACCCGATTGGGTGAGCGACACGTCGCGGAGGCGGTTTGGTTTGCTCTGCCGGAGAATGAGTCGTTCCGTTTGGTTCTGGAAGAGAGCGGCAAACTCGATGGATTAAGGATTCGTCCCACTCCAAGGCCAGTCCCAGGCCCCGATGAGGTGGTGATCCGCGTGCGGGCGAGCGGCGTCAATTTCCGTGATGTGTTGACTATACTGGGTGCTTACCCGGGGGATGGCCTTGTTCTGGGGCTTGAAGCGGCCGGAGAGGTCATCGACAAAGGCTCGGAAGTGCGCCATCTTGCAGTCGGTGATGCAGTGATCGCGTGCGGCCAAAACGCGTTCGGCACCTTTATGACCGCCCCGGCAGCGCTTGCGCTGCGCAAACTTCCTGAACTCACGTTCGAGCAGGCGGCCACCCTTCCGATCGCATTTCTGACGGCCCATTATGGGCTGGTCCATCTGGCCGGATTGAAGGCCGGTGAACGGGTCCTGATCCATGCCGCGTCAGGAGGCGTCGGCCTGGCGGCCATACAGATTGCCAAGAACCGCGGCGCGGAGATATTCGGCACCGCGGGCAGTCCGCGCAAACGATCATATCTCGAATCACTTGGCATTCAACATGTATTCGATTCGCGCTCGCTCGATTTTGCTGACCGGATCATGGAAATGACGGCAAGCGAAGGGGTCGATGTCGTCCTCAATTCGCTCAGCGATGAATTCATCTCAAAGAGCCTGTCGATTTTGCGACCAAACGGACGCTTTATAGAAATCGGTCGGCGCGGCATCCTCAGTAGGGAGCAGGCGAAAAAATTGCGGCCGGATGTCTATTACGAGGCGTTTGACCTGACTGCCGTCATGAACACCAGGACTGACATTCTCCAGCCAATGTTCGAGCAGGTCATGACAGCCTGTGCTGCCCGCCGGCTGCAGCCCTTGCCCGCAACGATCTTTCCCATAGAAGACGCCGTGGGCGCCTTCCGCTATATGCTGGAGGCACGACACATCGGCAAAATTGTTGTAAATCAGCAACCCTGGTCCGGCGGAAAACCGATCGATGCGCCGGATGCCTTCAGCGATCAAAACACCTACCTGATCACCGGCGCGTTCGGCGGTATCGGCCTGGGGTTGGTCCGCTGGCTTTTTGAAAGGGGGGCGCGGCAATTTGCACTGGTTGGCCGCAACAGGCCGTCAAGCGAGGCTGCGGCCCGTATCGAGGAGATGGCGCAATGCGGTGCAAATATTCGCACGGCGGTATGCGACGTGGCATCGCAAGTTCAGATCGAAGCACTCTTCAGGGAGACACTGGCGGTTATGCCTCCGCTGCGAGGTGTTTTTCATCTGGCCGGTGCTCTGGATGACGGTGCCTTAATCCAGCAGAGCTGGCGGCGTTTCGAAAAGGTGCTCGCGCCCAAGGTACTGGGGGCCTGGAACCTCCATTGCCAGACCCGCCAATCGCAGCTGGATTGCTTCGTCATGTTTTCGTCCTGGTCTTCCTTCCTGGGCTCGCAGGGCCAGGCCAACCATTCGGCCGCCAACTCGTTCCTGGACGCCCTGGCCTGGCACCGCCGCGCTAACGGACTGCCCGCAGTGAGCATCAACTGGGGCGCCTGGGCTGAGGTTGGGGCCGCGTCCAGAGGAGATATCGCCGAACAATTACACCGGCGCGGCATCGGCAGTTTCTCTCCCGAAATGGGCTTTCGTGCACTGGGTCGTCTTATGAGCCAAGGGGCCGCGCAGGTGGCAGTGACGCCCTTCAACCTTGTGCTGTGGCGAAAGTCAAGTCCTGCTGCAGCCCGATCCACATGGTTCGAGTTCCTCGATGCCGATACGCGAGTGGGTCCGGACGACGACGGGGATCGGGCAGTGGTCGAGGCCGCCGTGTCGCTGATCGAAACACTGCGCGCAACGCCATCTGAAGGTGCGCGGCGCCAGGTGATGGAAACATTCTTAAAGTCCAAGGTGGCGGAGACGCTGCGGATGCCGATAACGCGCATCGATGCCGACAAACCGTTCAAATCCTACGGCATGGATTCACTGACCGCCCTGGAATTCCGTAACCGCGTCGAGGCAGCTACCGGCACGACCCTGTCGGCGACGCTGGTATTCAATTATCCCACGATCCGGCAGTTGCAGTTCTTTCTACTTGAGAAACTGAAGGGTGAACTAGACGATCCCTCCGCTGAAGCCGCAGCGGCAGAGGCAAACGAAGCAAGCCCGGCCGATGCGGAACTGCAAGCGATGCTGGATGAAGTTGAATCACTGTCGGAAGAAGAAGCTAGAAGGATGCTGGACGATGAGCATTGAAAAAGAACCGGCGACAACCGCGGACATAAACGCGCGAATCGACGGGTTATCGCCCGAAAAGCGCCGTCTGCTGGAAAAACGTCTAGCTAAGGTAAAAACGGAGGGGTCGTCCGCGGCAGGTGAAGCAATAGCCATAATCGGCATGGGATGTCGATTCCCCGGCGGCGCCGATTCTCCGGATCTATTTTGGGAGTCATTGGTTAACGGCAGGGACGCTGTTGCACCCATTCCTTGCGACCGATGGAAGAATGACAATCTCTCCACGGTTCTTCTTTCCGGTGATGAAGGTGCATACCTGAATCAGGGTGGATTCATTCACCCTGTGGACAAATTCGATCCCCTGTTCTTCAATATATCTCCTCGCGAAGCGTCACGCATGGATCCTCACCAGCGGATTGTCTTGGAGGTTGCCTGGGAGGCACTGGAAGATGCCGGCAAGCCCTTGGGGGTACTGGGGGGCAGCGCTACAGCCATATTCATCGGCGTTTTAAGTCACGAAAGCGACTATTACTGGATGCAGGCCGGGAATCCGGCCCTGATCGATAGTTACACCACTTCAGGGGGAGCGCACAGCATTGTAGCTAACCGGTTGTCTTACAGTTTTGACCTGCGGGGGCCAAGCATCGTAGTCGATACCGCGTGTTCTTCCTCGCTGGTAGCCTTGCATCTGGCCTGCCGGAGCCTCAGAAGCCAGGAGTGCGATCTCGCTATTGCCGGGGGCATACATCTCCTGCTGACACCAAGTTCATCAATTGCCATCTCAAAGCTCGGCTTTCTGTCACCTGAGGCCCGATGCAAGACCTTTGATGCCGGCGCCGACGGTTTCGTGCGTGGCGAAGGTTGTGGACTCATTGTCTTGCGGCGTATGTCCGACGCATTGCGTGCAGGCGACCGGATCCTTGCAGTGATCCGTGGGTCGGCCGTGAACCAGGACGGAGCTAGCAACGGACTTACTGCCCCAAATGCTTTGGCGCAGATGGCTGTGGTCCGTGAAGCCCTTAAGGACGGTAACGTCGATCCGCAGATCATAACCTATGTCGAAACCCATGGAACGGGCACTGCCTTGGGAGATCCCATTGAATTCGAAGCGCTCAATGCCGTCATCGGTCAGCCGAACGATGAAAGCCGAATTTGCTATCTGGGTGCGGTAAAGTCAAACATAGGCCACCTTGAAGCAGCAGCGGGGATTGCCGGGATCATCAAGACCGCGCTTTGCCTGCAACATAAGTTCATACCTCCCAACCTTCATTTTAAGCGGATAAATCCGCACATAGCGCTAAAGGGCACTCCTTTTATTATTCCGACGAAAGGGCAACCTTGGAATCCTCCCGAGGGAGGCATTCGTTATGCTGGCGTGAGTTCGTTCGGCTTTGGCGGCACCAACGCCCACATTGTCCTGGAGGAAGCCCCGCCTGTCGAGCCTCTTGTGGCAGAGGTGGAGCGTCCTCTTCATATTCTTACGCTGTCCGCGAAGACTGCAGAAGCCCTGAAGGATCAGGCGATACGTTGCGAGCGCCATCTGGCAGAATACCCTTCCATATTGCTTCCGGATGCGTGTTTCTCGGCCAATACGGGCCGTTCTCACTTCAACCATCGCTTTGCTACGGTGACCCAATCTCTACAACATTTGCATGGGCACTTGGCTGCCTTTGCACACGATAAAGTAGATGCAAAGGTGCTGATTGGCCGGATGGGGGGCACAGAGCGGCCGGAGGCAGCTTTTCTGTTTACCGGGCAGGGTTCGCAGTATGCGGGGATGGGGAAGGAGTTATTTGAGACGCAGCCTACCTTTCGCAGGGTTCTGGAGTGCTGCGACGAGATTTTGCGTTCCTATCTTGAGAAGCCGCTTCTTTCGGTGCTTTATCCCGAAGCGGGGGAGAGTTCGGCCCTTGATCAGACGGCATATTCGCAGCCGGCGTTGTTTGCCCTGGAGTATGCCCTGGCGGAGTTGTGGCGTTCCTGGGGGATCAGGCCATCGGTAGTGATGGGTCACAGTGTTGGGGAGTATGTGGCGGCTTGTGTTGCGGGGATATTCAGTCTGGAGGACGGGTTGAAGCTTATCGCTGCGCGGGGTCGATTGATGCAGGGGCTTCCATCGGGAGGCCGGATGGCGGCGGTGTTTGCGGATGAAGGGCGGGTCGTGCGGGCGATTGCGCCGTATGGGGGTAGGGTATCCCTGGCTGCGATCAACGGGCCCGAGAGTGTGGTGATTTCGGGGGTTGGGGCGGATGTGGAGGCGGTGCTCAAGCGGTTTGAGGGCGAGGGGATTGGATTTAGCCCGCTGGCGGTGTCCCACGCTTTTCATTCGCCGTTGATGGATCCGATGCTGGAAGAATTTGAGCGGGTTGCCGGGGAGGTGACATACTCGTCGCCGCGTATCGGGGTGGTTTCCAACGTGAGCGGCGCGCTGGTACGTGCAGAGGAGATGGCCCGGGGGTCTTACTGGCGGAGACACGTTCGTCAGCCGGTGCGGTTTTCGGATTCGATGTCGTGGCTGTATGGAGAGGGCTACCGGGTCTTTATGGAGATGGGACCCAACCCGGTGCTCTTGGGGATGGCTGCACGCTGTCTGCCTGATACCGACTCGGTTTTTCTGCCGTCGCTCAGGCGGGGGGAGGGGGATTGGCAGCGAATGCTCACCAGTTTGGCCGACCTTTACGTGCGTGGAGCGGAGGTGGACTGGGCCGGTTTTGACAAGGATTATCCCCGCCGCAAGGTTTCACTTCCCACCTATCCGTTCCAGCGAGAGAGATACTGGATCGAGAAAGCACCAGGACGGGATTTTCAGACTGTGGCGCTTGAGTCCGCGGCTCTCCATCCACTGTTGCAAAAAGAATCCAGATCACCGCTTATCAAAGAAACCTTATTCGAATCACAGTTGGACATCCGGTCCCCGTCCTTTTTGGGTGAGCATCGCATTTTAGGAAAGGCGGTGGTACCGGCAACGGGTTACATTGAGATGTCTATGGCCGCGGCCAAGGAGGTATTCGGAGGAGGTCCTCATAGGATTGAGGATTTGGTTATTCATCAGGCTCTCATGCTTCCCGATGATAGATATGTAACGGTGCAGATTGTCCTTTCTCCGGAGGATGCCGGCAGAGCTGATTTTAAGATTATCAGTCTTAATGACACGGTGAAGTCAGCAAAGGATTCCTGGAAGCTTCACGTATCCGGAAGCATCGGCATCAGGAGGGGAGAGGATGTCGTATCTGAGAGAGAACACGTTTCTCTTGAGGCGATTCGTTTACGTTGTGCGGAGGAGGTACCTGCTGAGACGTTCTACCGAGTGTTTCGTGAGCAAGGCATTGCGTTCGGACCCCGATTTCAGGGTGTCCGCAGGATCTGGCGCAACGATGGGGAGGCGCTTGGACGTCTGCAAGCTCCCGAAGCAGTATTGGCTGAGATGGAGAGGTACCAGGTCCATCCTGCCTTTCTTGATGCTTGCTTTCAGATTTTTAATTCTGTTCGACCCGAAGGCAACGGGTCAGATATCTATCTTCCTTTCAGCTTGGAGCGTTTTCAACTTCATGGAAGTCTGGGTTCCAGGTTGTGGAGTCATGCAGTATTGCGAGAAGGCACGGCGTCGGAGACGTTAACGGGCGATGTGCGATTGTTCAACGATCAGGAGCAGCTTGTCGCGGAAGTCAGCGGCTTGGTTTTCAAGCGTACTAGTATCGAAGCTTTCCGTCGCGCGATCGAGGGGGGATCGGACGATTGCCTGTATGAAATTGCATGGTTGCCGGAGGCTGTTCGCCAGGGTGAAGACGCAGCGGTCTCCGGGGTTGGACAGCCCGGCGCCTGGGTCATTTTCGGGGACCATCAAGGCATTGGCTCTGAGCTCTCGCGGTTACTGGTCGAACGGAATCATCGCTGCGTCGTCGTTCATGCGGGCGCCGGTTATGAGGATTTAGGCGGTGGAATGTATAGAGTAGCCCCCGGCAGCCCCGAGGACTTTCAGCGGCTGTTTAATGAAGCGGTTCGGAATGCCGGCGCGCCCTGCCGCGGAGTCATCTACCTTTGGGCACTTGATGCTTTTGTTGAAGAAGGGGATACGTCAGCCTCTCTGATAGAACTGCAGGAGGTCGGATGTGGCGGTGCGCTGCATGTGGTGCAAGCATTGGCGAGAGGGAAGAGGGAGGAACAGGGCGCTTTGTGGTTGGTGACCCGTGGTGCTCAGGCGCTGGATTCGGGGTCTGGTATTCCATCCATTGCTCAGGCGCCCCTCTGGGGGCTTGGCCGCACGATTGCCCGGGAGCATCCTGAGTTAAGCTGTGTGCTTGTGGATTTAGATCCTGGGGATGGAAGAAGCGGCGCACGATGCATTCTGAAGGAGCTCGGGTTGCAGGACCTGGAAAAGCAAGTGGCTTATCGTGATTCCACGCGTTATGCTGCCAGGCTTGTGCGAGGTCGTTCTGTGACGTGGAAGAACGACGCGGTGGACGCCTTTTCGAGCCGACCTGTACGACTGGAGAACTCGACCCCGGGGATTTTGGATGGTCTCGCATTTTGCCCCATGACCAGGCGCAGTCCAGAGGCGGGCGAGGTGGAGATCCGGGTGCACGCAACGGGGCTGAACTTTCGTGACGTGCTGAACGCCCTCGGGATGTATCCGGGAGATGCGGTTCCGCTCGGCATCGAATGCTCGGGAGGGATCACGGCGGTTGGCCCTGGGGTCGAAGACTTGCGGGTGGGGGATGCTGTTTTGGGTGTTGCTCCCGGCTGCTTCAGCACTTTTGTGACGACCCATTCTGGACTGGTGGTCAAGAAGCCGCCGGAGTTGAGTTTTGAAGACGCCGCCGCGATTCCCAGTGTATTCCTTACGGTATACTTTTCTCTTTATCGGTTGGCGAAGATGTCTGCCGGGGAACGGGTCCTGATCCATGCGGCGGCAGGCGGCGTTGGTTTGGCAGCCGTGCAGCTGGCGCAACGGGTGGGCGCAGAAATCTTCGCGACCGTGGGCACGCCGGAAAAGGCGGCGTTTCTCAAGTCACTGGGGGTGGAGCATGTCATGAGTTCCCGCTCCCTGGACTTTGCCGACGAGGTGATGAATCTAACTGCCGGTGAGGGTGTGGATATCGTGTTGAACTCTCTCGCGGGTGAATTTATTCCTAAAGGGCTTTCTCTTTTGCGGGCCAATGGCCGGTTTCTGGAACTTGGCAAGCGAGACATCTGGGACCATGGGCGCGTTGCCGATTTCAGGAAAGACATCAGGTACTTCATCGTTGAGCTGGCGGAGAAGTTTACGGGGGACCGGTCCCTGATTCACGCGATGCTGACCGAATTGATGGGCCAGTTCAGGGAAGGAACCTTAAGACCGCTTCCTTTGAGGTTGTTTCGGCAGGAAGAGGTGGCGGACGCTTTCAGGTTCATGGCACAGGCCGGGCATATTGGAAAGATTATCGTGTCGCAGCATGTTGGGGACACGGGCAGGCGCGAGGAACTTTCTGCCGGCCGGCCCATTCCATTAAACGGTGATGCTTCCTATTTGGTTACCGGCGGTCTGGGCGGTCTGGGTTTACAGGTGGCGCGATGGATGGTGAGACGTGGGGCACGCCATCTGATCCTGATGGGTCGATCCGAAGCCTCGGCGGAAGCCCGTGAAACGATTGAGCGGCTGAATCGCGAAGGAGCCGAGGTTGTCGTTGTTCAGGGGGACGTTTCCAGGGTTGAAGACGTGGCCCGGGCCTTTGGGCGGGCAACGCCGCCGTTGCGGGGGATTGTCCATTGCGCGGGTATCCTGGACGATGGCGTGCTGTTGCAGCAGGGCTGGGACCGTTTTGCAAAGGTCATGTCGCCGAAAGTGGCGGGCACATGGAACCTGCATCTGCTCAGTCGGAGCGCATCACTCGACTTTTTTATTATTTGCTCCGCATTTGCGTCTCTCATTGGCGCTGCCGGGCAGGGGAACTATACCGCTGCCTGTGCCTTTCAGGATCTTCTGGCACATTATCGCCGGGCAAAGGGGTTGCCGGCTACAAGCATCAACTGGGGGTCCTGGTCGGAAGTAGGGATGGCCGCCAGAGGGAGGGCGGATGCGCGCTTGCACATCCAGGGGATTAGTTCCTTCACCCCGGACGAGGGGGTGCGGGTATTAGAGCGGCTGATAGGCGCCAGCCCTGTCCAGTCGGCCGCCGTGCGGGTCAACTGGCCAAAGTTCATTCGCTACTTCTACCCCGAGTGTGACGTGCCCCGGTTCTTTGAGCTCCTGCTCCCGACAGAGGAGGGTACAACTCGTAAACCTGAGAGGCACAAAGACCGCAAGGGGGATCTGTTGAAGCAACTCCAGGAAGCCATGCCGGCTGAAAGCAGGAAGGTGTTGCAAAACTTTATTCAAGGCTTATTAATCCAGGAATTAAGGCTTGATCCGTCTTTTCGACTCGACAGCCGACAGGGCTTGAAAGAGATCGGGGTGGATTCCTTGATGAATATGACGTTAAGGAACCATCTCCAATCGAGCTTAGGGCATCATTTGCCCTCAACCCTGACTTTTGATTACCCGACGATCGAGGCTTTAGTCGATTATCTATTGATCGATATATTGCATCTCAACCATGGGCATGGAGAAAGCCCTCCATGCCCCGGAGATACTATCCGCAAAAACATCGATGAGATCTGTGAGCTATCCGAGGAAGAGGCGGAAACTCTTCTTCTTAATGAGATGGATAAAGCACGACGAAACAAGACAACATGAACGAGAGCAGAGTCCAGAATACAGACCACCTTTCAACCGTGAAACGGGCACTGCTCGAAATGCGCCAATTGCGAGAAGAGATCGATGAGTTAAAGCGTCTCAGGGACGAGCCAATAGCTATTATCGGTATGGCTTGCCGATTCCCGGGTGGCGCGGATAGTCCGGAAGCTTTCTGGAAGATTCTTCGCGATGGCAAAGATGCCGTTTCCGAGATCCCCGCAGATCGGTGGAACATCGATACGTACTACGACCCCGAACCGGGCGCACCTGGGAAAATGTCCACGCGGTGGGGTGGGTTCCTGGAAAATTTGGAAAAGTTTGATGCGGATTTCTTTCGGATTTCACCGCGTGAAATGGAAAAAATGGATCCGCAACAGCGTCTTATTCTGGAGGTCGGCTGGGAAGCACTGGAGGCGGCCGGGCAATCACCGGACAGGCTTTTTGGCAGTAAAACCGGGGTCTTCATCGGCTTATCAACTTCTGACTATTTACAGCTTCAGTCACGCTTGCAAAGTATGATGCAGATTGACGCCTATTTCGCCACCGGATGGTCCCCCAGCGTTGCTTCAGGGCGGCTATCCTACTTTCTCGGACTTCAAGGGGCAAGCATCACAATCGATACAGCCTGCTCTTCTTCTCTGGTAGCCGTCCATTTGGCCTGCCAAAGTCTACGCCACAAGGAATGCAATCTCGCTTTAGTAGGAGGGGTAAATGCAATCCTGGCACCGGAGCTTAATATCAACTTCTCCAAGGCTCACATGATGGCCTCCGATGGTCGATGTAAAACATTCGATGCCTCTGCCGATGGCTATGTGCGTTCAGAGGGGTGCGGCATAGTGGTGTTGAAACGCTTTTCAGACGCCTGTGCGGATTGCGACAATGTATTGGCGCTCATCCTGGGATCCGCGGTAAATCACGATGGAAGAAGTAGCGGGCTAACTGTGCCGAATGGTCCGGCTCAGCAAGATGTCATTCGCACGGCACTTGCGGATGCAGGTATTCAACCAGGCCAGGTTCAATATGTTGAAGCTCACGGAACAGGGACTGCTCTTGGTGATCCAATTGAAATACAGGCGCTGACGGCAGTGATGGGAGATCGTCGTTCCAAGGACACTCCCTTGTTTGTGGGCACGGTGAAGACCAACATCGGGCACTCGGAAGCTGCGGCGGGTGTGGCAGGGCTTATTAAGACAGTTCTGGCTTTGCACCATAGAGAAATACCTCCGAACCTGCACTTGAATATCCTCAATCCACGGATACCCTGGCATACTATACCTTTGAAGATCCCGACTGAGAGAATCCCATGGTTTTTTGGAGAGGCCCGACGAATAGCGGGAGTCAGTGCTTTTGGCTTCAGCGGGACAAATGCGCACGTGATACTGGAAGAAGCGCCATCGATCGAAGTCGGGGCGCTGTCCGTCGATCGGCCCGCTCATATTTTGACTTTATCGGCAAAATATCAGGAATCCCTTGACGACCTTGTAGGGCGGTTTGTCAACTACCTTTCTGGGAATCAGCCCACCACTCTGGCAGACGTGGGATATACAGCCAACACCGGGCGATCACATTTTTCTTGTCGTTTGGCATTGGTGGCTGAATCATCAGATCAAGCACGCGAGCAATTGACCGGCTATCTTGACGGAAGATACTCCTCAGGTGGGCTGAAGGGAGATGCTTCAAGTAATCAACGGAAGGATCTTGCTTTTCTGTTTACCGGGCAGGGTTCGCAGTATGCGGGGATGGGGAAGGAGTTATTTGAGACGCAGCCTACCTTTCGCAGGGTTCTGGAGTGCTGCGACGAGATTTTGCGTTCCTATCTTGAGAA
>Ga0209079_10000022_pt1 | contig 84049 bp, 72 predicted proteins | sample PPLLaktember2015_2_FD_187259 | JGI IMG/M metagenome (GOLD analysis project Ga0209079, IMG submission 187259) | Freshwater sediment microbial communities from Prairie Pothole Lake near Jamestown, North Dakota, USA - PPLs Lake P7 Core (6) Depth... | ecosystem: Environmental > Aquatic > Freshwater... | reverse complement strand
CATTCCGCTGCCGGAAGACTGGCGCGTGCGCGGCGAGGATCGCCTCGTGGCCGAACTGGTCGCGCAGCCGCGGGTGCGGCGCGCGTACTTCAACTATCCGTAGCGCGATGTAGCCTCTTGCGCGCCGGCCGCGCTGTGGGGCACTTTGGATCCACTCGAATCGACGGCGCAGTCACATGCGCGCCAACCGCGCTGCGGGGCATCTCGACTCCGCGCGACGCGCGCTCCGCTCCCTCGCGTCAGGCGCGAGGATGGCTCGCTCGGCATTCGATCGATCCGAAGGCTTGGCTCGCTGCCAGACGAGACAACTCGTCCGTCTTCACGGCTAGACCGACGAGAGCCCCCTCGATGGCAGTGTTTCGCGCGAGCGGATCCGCTGCTGCAGCAAGTCCCAGTTGCGCCCCTCGTGCCGGCGGTCGTTCTCCCGGTGCCACAGGTGCAGCACGCCGGTGGCGAAGGCGCCTTCCTTGCGCCGCACGCCCGCGTTCAGCAGGCGCACCGCGAGATCCGAGTCCTCGAAGCCCCAGCCCTCGAACGTCTCGTCGAATCCGCGCACGCGGCGGAAGTCGTCGGTCCACACGCCGAGGTTGCAGGTGCGGACGCGCTGCCAGCGCGACGCGGCGACCTTGCGCAGCGGGCCCAGTGGAAGGTGGGTGAGTGGCAGGGTGCGATTGATGTCGCCGCGTCCGCGCGCGTCGCTCCACTGCTGCGCCGACCACGCGTGCAGCGGCAGCCTCTCGCGCAGTGCCCGGGCCGTGAACGCCTCGGACAGCAGGATGCGGTTGCCGGCCACCATCCAGCCGGGTTCGGCGAGCGCACGGTGACGGGCGATGAAGTCGGGGCGCGGGATGCAGTCGCCGTCGAGGAACACGAGGTACTCGCCGTGCGCGCGCTCGGCCGCGCGGTTGCGCGCCGCCCCCGCGCGGAACCCCTTGTCTTCCTGCCACACGTGCGCCAGCGGCACCGGGAAGCCGAGGCTCGATTGCTCGACCAGCGCCCGCGTGTCGTCGCGCGAGCCGTCGTCGGCCACGATCACCTCGAAGCCGCGGTCGGACTGCGCGCCGAGGCCGTCCAGCACGGCGCGCAGGGCATCGGGCCGGTTGTACGTCGTGACGACGACGGAAATCGGCATCAACGCTTAAGGCTCGGCGGCACGGTCGGCTCGTGTGTCAATCCGTTCATGCGCTCGGCGTACTTGGCATAGCGGTAGAACGTGCCCTCGAAGTTCGAGAAGGCGATGATGAACCCGGCCCAGCCGTCGAGGAAGCCGGCGCGCACGACGTAGTGGCGCAGGAAGGCGCCGAGCCCGTGCGCGAAGGCGGACCACATCGATGGCTTCGTGCGGCGCTCGGCCAGCCGCTCGACACCGAGCGTCGAGTAGCGCTGCATCTTGTGGACGATCTGCGCGAGGTCCTTGAACGGCACCTGCGCGATCGGCTCCGTCGTCTTGCCCAGCGTGCCGTCCAGCACATAGGTCTCGTGCACCGCGTCGGCCGTGTACTTCAGCCTGCCGCGGCGAAAGAGCTGCGGTTGCCGGTAGTCCGGAAACCACCCGGAGTGCTCGATCCAGCGGCCGAAGAAGAAATTGCGGCGCGGCACGAGGTAGGCGTCGGCCGCGTCCGGCTGCTCGATGAGTCGCCGGATCTCGGCCGCCGCCGCTTCGGTGCAGCGCTCGTCGGCGTCGAGCGAGAACACCCAGTCGCCGGTGAGCTGCGCGAGCACGTCGTTGCGCAGCTTGCCGAAGCCCTCGAACGGAACCTGCAGCACCTTGTCTGTGTACTTGCGCGCGATGTCGGCGGTGCCGTCGGTGGAGAACGAGTCGGCCACCACGATCTCGTCGGCCCACGCGACGCTCCTGAGCGCCGCTTCGATCTTGTCGGCCTCGTTGTACGCGATGATGTAGACGGACAGGCGTGCCATGCGGGCTCCGGTGGAGGCTGCTAGGGCCTGTTAACGCTTGGCTCGCGCATGCGCCGGGCCTTGGCGGGCCGTGCAGCTAGGCGCGGCGACGAGACCATTGCCGAGGCAAGGCGAGGAGCAGCAACGACGCGGCGCGGCCCGCCAAGACCCGGCCCGCAGGGTGATCCTCCAGAACGCCCGCACTCGTCGTTGCGTTGCCTTGACAGGGAGCCGCCCTGCCAGCGGCAGCGCGCCTAGATTGCGATCGTTCTGGAGGTCACGCATGTGCGATCCAAGCGTTAGCAGGCCCTAGCTTACCCGCGGCTGCCGGGCCGCCTTCAATACAATCCCGGCTTTCCCGCCCGCCGTCGCGGCAGGTCGCCTTGATTCCGTCCACGGGTTCCAGTCAAACGGTCAACCAGCACGTCGACGCGGTCTTCGTGCTGTCGGTGAAATCCTTCCACGACCGCATCCGGCACATCGAGTCGGAGCTGGGCCGGCACGGCATCGCGTTCGAGTGGATCTTCGAGCACGACGCCGACGAGCTGACGCCCGCGCAGATCGACGCGGTGTTCGCCCCCAGCGACATGAAGCGCGGGCACCAGTCGCTGGTGCTGAAGCACATCGAGACGTGGAAGCGGTGCGTCGAACGCGGTTACCGGCGCGTGCTCGTGTTCGAGGACGACGCGGTGCTGGCGCGCGACTTCGAGCGTGTCTTCGCGCTGGCGATGGACGAAGCGGACGGCGTCGACCGGCCGTACATGGTGTACCTCGGATGCGGCGACAACAAGTACGTCGCCGGCGCGCGCAACTCGCCGACGATGCTGCTGGCGCCAGGCATCGAGTTGCCGGCCACCGACGCCACCGTGCTCGACCGCCGCGCCGCCGAACTGCGCCTGGCGTACGTCGCCGCGCGCAAGGTCACGCGGCCGGCGGACTGGTTGATGCGCGAAGCCGACGCGACGATGGGGATCACGCAGTTCTGGCTGAGTGAGCCGATCGTCGAGCAGGGCAGCATGAACGGCCGCTTCGCGAGCGTGCTCGACGACAAGCGCACGGATCGCGGGCGCCACTGGAACCGGCTGCGCTTCCGCTGGGACCGCTGGCGCCGGCGCACGCTCGGCAGTACGCGGCCAGAGGAGGCGCGCCTGGACGCGGGGGAGGCGCGGGCGACGATTCGGCGGGACATCTGGGCCGTCAGCGTCGCGCGCTTCGCCGCCGCGCTGGCCGCCATCGGGGCCTTCGTCGCGCCCGGCCCGGCGAACGTCGCGGCCGGCGTGATGGTCCTTGCCCTGCTGTCCGCGCCTTCGCGCTGGCAGCGGCTGAAGCACGCGTTCTGGCAGCCGCTCGGGCAGGCGAGCCTGCTGCTGTTCGCCGTGCTCGGACTCGCCACCGCCTGGAGTCCGCTCGAGGCCAAGGCCGCCTTGCGCGAGTGGATCGGGTGGCGGCAGGTTCTCTGGCTGTTCGTGGCGCTTGCGCTGTTCGAAACGCGCCGATCGAAGACCGTCTTTGCCGCGCTGTTCGCGTTCGCGGCGACCGTCACCGCGTGCGTTTCGATCGGCGCGTGGCTGGCGGGCGTTCCGTTGCATGGCGACCCGGTCGCTCCCTATGTCGTCTTCCGCAACCACGTGACGCAGGCGATGGCGTTCGCGGCAGGCGCGCTGTTCGCGGTGGTGCTGGCCACGCAGCCGGAGACAGGAACCCGCTGGCGGGTCGCGGCGTGGGGCGCGGCGGCCGTGCTGGCGTTCAGCCTCGTGGCCACCACGCCCGGGCGCAGCGGCTACCTGGTCATGGCGATCGTGGCGATCGCGATGGCGCTGACGCAGCGGCGCGGGCGCGCGCGCGTGGCTGCGACGGCGGGCGTGCTGGTGGCGCTGGTCGCGGTCACCTTCGCGTCGCCCCTCGTGCTCGAGCGCTTCGAGCGCGGCATCGGCGAGCTGCGCGCGGCGCGCCAGTCAAGCGAACTGACGTCGATGGGCGTCCGGGTCGTGATCTGGGACAACACGCGCGAGCTGATCGCCGAAGCGCCGCTGCTGGGGCACGGCCTCGGCTCGTTCGCGCGGGAGTACTCCCGCCATGCCGCGAAGAGCGGGCCGGGCTGGCAGGCGACGCCCAGCGAGGATCCGCACAACCAGTACCTGTACTTCCTCGCCGAAACCGGCGTGCTCGGACTCGCGGCGTTCGGCTGGTGGCTGCTGGCGGCGGCACGCCAGCCGGTGAACGGCCCGTTCCGCGTCGCCGGCCTCGCGCTGCTGCTGGCCTGGTGCGTGACCAGCCTCTTCAGCTCGCACTTCAAGACCTTCAACGAGGGCCACATGATCATGCTGTTCCTCGGCGTGCTGCTCGCCCGCGAGGCGAACCTTCAGGCGCCGAGCAGGCCGTCGACCGCCGCCGCGACCTCGTCGTAGCGCGGCCATCCGCCGCCCGATCCCACCATCCGCACGCGCGGCCCCCACGGCCGCGTCTTCTCCGGCTCCGTCACGCCGAACACGCTGACGAGCGGCGCACCGACCGCCGCCGCGAGGTGCCCGGGGCCGCTGTCGTTCGCCACGACCAGTCGAGCATCGGCGAGCAGCGCCGCGAACGCGCCGACGTCGCTCTCGGGCAGGACGACGGCCTCGGGCAGGACGCGCCGCACCTCGTCGCCCTCGCCGGGGCCGGGCAGGGCGACGACGCGGTGGCCGCGCGCGAGCAGTTCGCGGTGCAGGCGCGTGAAGCCATCCCACGCCTTCACCTTGCCGTGATGCAGGCCGACCGCGACCGGGCACAGGACCACGTACGGACGCGACGCGCCCGCGGCCGCCAGCGCGGCGCGCAGGCGCTGCCGCGCCGCGTCGCTGACGCGCAGGTCGAGCGCTGCGGGCAACGCCGAAGGCTGCGCGATCAGCGACCCGGCAAGGCGGTGGTAGTACTCGACCATGTGGTCGGCCTCGTTGACGGCAACGGCCTGCGACAGCAGCAGCGAGCGTCCGCCGCGCGCGTAGCCGGTCGCCGCGATGCCGGCGAGGCGGAACTCGAGCGCGGTGCTGAAGGAATTCGTGAACAGCAGGCCGCGCGCGCCCGCCGCTGCCGCGTTCAAGGCGTGTATGTGATCGCGGCGACTGCCGGTCAGCGCCACGGTGGGCCAGGGATAGGCATCGAACAGGGACCGGATCCACGGGCGGCCCGCCAGCGTCAGCGCGTACCCTGCCGCCGCCAGCGCATCGAGCGCCGCGATCGACATGCAGGCGTCGCCGAGGTGGTTTGGCAGGCGGACGATCAGCGGCGTCATGGCGGAAGGTCGAGGAACCGATCGCATACACTACGCGCGCCGCATCGGGCGCGCGCTCGCGGGCCCGGATTGTGGCACGCGACCTCATGACATCCCCTTCCCATCCCCGCCTGCTCGACGATCCCAACCTGCGCCGCCTGATGCGGATGGTGCTCGTGCAGCGCAAGGTGCTGGGGTTCGCGCTCGTCGCGACCGCGATCGCGGCCGCCACCGACCCGCTGCTGGCCAAACTGACCGGCATCATGACCGACCGCGCGCTGCTCGAGCGCAGCGCGTCGGCGCTGTGGCTGCCGGCCGCGTTCGTCGGTCTGTTCATCGTCCGCGGCCTCGCGTCGTTCGTCAGTTCGTACCTGCTGAACCGGATCTCGCAGGGCGTGCTGGTCGAGCTGCGCACGACGATGTTCGAGCGCATGCTGCGCTGGCCATCGTCGACGTTCGAGAACATGCCGTCGGGCATCGTGATCTCGAAGTTCGTCAACGAGGCGACCAACGCGCTGAACCTGGCCGCCGAGGTGCTCAGCACGGCCGTGCGCGATACGCTCGTCGTGATCGGCCTGCTCGCCATGCTGATCTACTACAACTGGCAACTGACGCTGGTGACGCTGGTCGTGGCGCCGGTCATCGCGCTGGCGCTGCGCGGCTTCAGCCGCCGGCTGCGCCGGCTGAACGTCGAGAACCAGGTGATGCTCGGCGAGATGACGCGCACCATTCAGGAGGCGCACGAGGGCCAGCGCGTGGTCAAGGTGTACGACGGCGGCGACTACGAGAACGAGCGCTTCCGCCACATCAACGCCAAGCTGCGCGGATTCGCGATGCGGATGCAGGTCGCCTGGTCGGCGGCGACGCCGGTGACGCAGATCGTGGGCGCCATCGGGGTCGCGGTCGTGATGACGATCGCGCTCTGGCAGGTGCGCGAGACGAAGGCCACGCCGGGCGACTTCGTCACGTTCCTTGCCGCGGCGCTGCTGCTGCTGCCGGCCCTGCGGCACCTCGCGGCGCTCAACGGCCCGATCGCGCGGATGGCCGCCGGCGCGGAGAGCGTGTTCCGCATGATCGACCTGCCGCCGGAAGCCGAGACCGGCACGCGCGAGGTCGAGCGCGTCAGCGGCCGTGTCGAGTTCCGCGGCGTGTCGTTCCGCTACCCCGAGGCCGCGGCCGACGCGCTGCAGGACTTCTCGCTCGACGTGAAGGCCGGCGAGATGATCGCGCTGGTCGGACCGTCCGGCGCCGGCAAGACCACCGTGATCAACCTCCTGCCGCGCTTCCTGCGCCCGACCGGGGGCGAGATCCTGCTCGACGGCGTGCCGGTGCACGAGCTGTCGCTCGCCAGCCTGCGCCGGCAGCTCGCGCTGGTGTCGCAGGACGTCGTGCTGTTCGACGACTCGATCGCCGCCAACATCGCGTACGGCGGGCAGCGCGGCGCGCCTATGGAGCGGATCCGCGCGGCGGCGGAGGCGGCCTACCTGCTGCCGTTCATCGAATCGCTGCCGCACGGCTTCGACACTCCGATCGGCGAGAACGCGATCAAGCTGTCCGGCGGCCAGCGCCAGCGCCTGTCGATCGCGCGGGCGATCCTGAAGGACGCGCCGATCCTGCTGCTCGACGAGGCGACGTCGGCGCTCGACTCCGAGTCGGAACGCTACATCCAGGCTTCGCTCGAGCGGCTGATGCAGGGCCGCACGACGTTCGTCGTCGCGCACCGGTTGTCGACGATCGAGCGCGCGCACCGCATCGTCGTGCTCGAGCACGGGCGTATCGTGGAGGTCGGTGACCACCAAGCGCTGCTGGCGGCGGGCGGCCTGTACGCGCATCTGCACCGCATCCAGTTCGCACAGCCCGCTTCGGAGCGCGCGTCATGACAGACAGGCCGATCAGCCGCTATCCCGTACCGTCCCTGGACGAGCTGCCGGACGACATCAAGGGACGCATCCTCGAGGTCCAGGAGAAGTCGGGCTTCGTGCCCAACGTGTTCCTGGCGCTGGCGCACCGGCCGGACGAGTTCCGCGCGTTCTTCGCGTACCACGACGCGCTGATGCTCAAGCCGTCCGGCCTGACGAAGGGCGAGCGGGAGATGATCGTGGTGGCCACCAGCGGCGCGAACGACTGCGTCTACTGCGTGGTGGCGCATGGCGCGATCCTGCGCATCTACGAGAAGAACCCGCTGATCGCCGAGCAGGTCGCGACGAACTACCGCAAGGCCGACATCCCGGCGCGCCAGAAAGCGATGCTCGCGTTCGCGATGAAGGTCGCCACCGCGTCGGGAACGATCGAGGACGCGGACTTCGAGGCGCTCCGCCCGCACGGCTTCAGCGACGAGGACATCTGGGACATCGGCGCGATCGCCGCGTTCTTCGCGCTGTCGAACCGCATGGCGAACATGATCGCGATGCGGCCGAACGACGAGTTCTACCTGCTGGGCCGGCTGCCGCGCGAGAAGAAGGCCTGAGGCCGCGGCGGCTGGCGGCGGCCGCGGCGATCACATCAGCACGATGTCGTACTGCTCCTGGCTGTAGAGCGTCTCGACCTGCATCGAGACCGGCTTGGCGATGAAGTCCGACAGCATGGCGAGCGCCTGCGACTCCTCCTCGAGGAACAGGTCGATCACCTTCTGCGAGGCGAGGATGCGGAACTCCCGCGTCTCGTTGAACAGCCGCGACTCGCGCAGCAGCTCGCGCAGGATCTCGTAGCACACGGTCCGCGCCGTCTTCACTTCGCTGCGCCCCTGGCACATCGGGCAGGGCTCGCACAGGATGTGCGCGAGCGACTCGCGCGTGCGCTTGCGCGTCATCTCGACGAGGCCCAGCTGGGTGAAGCCGCTGACCGTCATGCGCGTGCGGTCGCGCGCCAGCGCCTTCTTGAACTCCGTCAGCACCGCGTCGCGGTGATCGACGTTCATCATGTCGATGAAGTCGACGATGATGATGCCGCCGAGGTTGCGCAGGCGCAGCTGCCGCGCGATCGCCTGCGCAGCCTCGAGGTTGGTCTTGAAGATCGTGTCGTCGAAGTTGCGCGTGCCGACGTAGCCTCCGGTGTTGACGTCGACCGTCGTCATCGCTTCGGTCTGGTCGATGATCAGGTAGCCACCGGACTTGAGCTCGACGCGGCGACCGAGCGCCTTCTCGATCTCGCCGTCGATCGAGTACAGGTCGAACAGCGGCCGCTCGCCGGTGTAATGGACCAGCTTCGCCTCGACGCGGGGGACGAACTGCCGCGCGAACGTCTGCAGCTTCTGGAAGTTCTCGCGCGAGTCGACCTGGATCGTCGTCGTCTCTTCGGTGGCGACGTCGCGCAGGATCCGCTGCGCCAGGGACAGCTCCTGGTACAGCAGCGCCGGAGCCGAGCTGACCGCGCGCCGCTCTGCGATCCGGTTCCACAGCACGCTCAGGTACTGGAGGTCGTTGGCGAGGTCTTCCTCGGTCGCGTCCTCGGCGCTGGTGCGGATGATGTATCCGCCTTTCTCGCCCGGCGGCACGAGCCGTTGCAGCCGCTCGCGCAGCTGTGCGCGCTCCGTCTCGTCCTCGATCCGCTGCGAGATGCCGATGTGCGGGTCCTGCGGCAGGTACACGAGCATCCGGCCCGCGAGGCTGACCTGGGTCGACAAGCGCGCGCCCTTGGTGCCGATCGGGTCCTTGACGACCTGCACCAGCACGGTGTCGCCCTCGTGGATCATCCGCTCGATCGGTGGCGGCTTCTCCTGCGTGAACTGGCGGTACTCCCAGATGTCCGCCACGTGGAGGAACGCTGCCCGCTCGAGACCGATGTCGACGAACGCGGACTGCATGCCGGGCAGCACGCGCGCGACGCGCCCGAGATAGATGTTGCCCACCAGTCCGCGCATCGCGCTGCGCTCGACGTGCAGTTCCTGCACGACCCCGGCGAGCAGCACCGCCACCCGCGTTTCCTGGGGCGTGATGTTGATGAGGATGTCTTCCATTTGCCTGCAAGTGTACGCAGTGGGGCGCGCTCGCTTGCAGCGTCGCGGGACGGCATGTCGCTGCCTTTCGCCTTCGTCGAGTGCTGCGGTGCGTCCCGGCACGGCTGGCGGTGGGCGGCGGGCGCGACTTCCGTGGCGGCGAGCACCGCAGGCTCGGGCCGGGCGCGCATAGCGCGCCTCCTCTTCTGGCTCGCGGCGTCCTGTCCGAGCGGCGCGCGCGCAGCGCGCAGAGCGAGTTACGCCGCGCGGCCCGAGTCGAGGAGCACAGCGGAGTCGGCGCGCCAGCGCCGACCGCCATGGCAGGAGCACCCGCCGCCCACCGCCAGCCGTGCCGTTGCGACAACCCAACTCAGAGTAGCTTGAACCCCACCTGCATTAGCAGGCGCCCGGTTTCGAACAGCGGCAGCCCCATCACGCCGGTGTAGCTGCCTTCGATCCGCTCGATGAAGAGCGCCGCGAGGCCCTGGATGCCGTAGCCGCCGGCCTTGTCGTACGGCTCGGAGGTGGCGCAGTAGCGTCTTGCCTCGTCGTCGGCGATCGCGCGGAAGGTTACCGTCGACACCGAGGTCGAACTCATCACCGGGCCCTCCATCGCGAGGGCGACGGTCGTGCGGACTTCGTGCGTGCGGCCCGACATGCGCTGCATGAACGCTTCGGCCTCGGCGCGGTTGGCGGGCTTGCCGAGCACGTCGCCGTCGACGATCACGACGGTGTCGGCCGCCAGCACGGGGCGCTGCACCATCGAGCGCATTCCGAGCACGCGCAGGCCGAAGGCCGCTTTCTCCCGCGCGGTGCGCTCGACGTAGTCGGCGGCGGACTCGCCGGGGTGCTGCTCTTCATCGACGTCCGCGCCGCGCGGGCCGGACAGGCGCAGCAGCAGCGGGTCGAACTTCACTCCGAGCTGCTTCAGCAGTTCGCGGCGGCGCGGGCTGCGGGAGGCGAGGTAGATGGACGTGTGCATCAGGCGCGATGGTACGGGTGATTGGCCAGCAAGGACCACGCCCGGTACAACTGCTCGGCCAGCAGCACGCGGGCGAGGGCGTGCGGCAGGGTCAGGCTCGACAGGCGCACTTGCGCGTGCGCCGACTTCTTCAGTTCCGGATCGAGGCCGTCCGGCCCGCCGATGACGAACACCGGGTGGAGGCCTTCGTCGCGCCAGCGGCCGAGCGCGGAGGCGAGCCTGTCCGTGGTCCAGTCGGCCCCGCGCTCGTCGAGCGCGACGATGCGTCCGTCGGCCGGCACCGCGGCGCGAATGCGTGCCGCTTCCGCGGCCATCAGCCGCTGGATCGGCTCGTTGCCCTTGCCACTGCGCGGTTCGGCTTTCACTTCCTTCAGTTCCACCTTGAAGTCAGCCGGAAATCGGGCGAGATAGTCGTCGACGGCGTCCTGGGCCCATGCCGGCTGGCGCTGGCCGACCGCGACGACCGTGATTCTCATCGCCCGCCCGTCGCGGCGCGATCGCCCTGACGGGCTAACGCGCGAGCGCTCCAGGCCATCAGCGCTTTCACCGCGGAACTGCGTCAGGCGGCACGCCGCCGGGCCGCCTTGGCAGGCGCCTTCGCCGGTGCCTTGGCGGGCGCCTTCGACGGCGCCTTGGCGGCGGACTTGCGCACCGCCTTCTTCGCGGCCGCCGGGCGCGCGCCAGCCGCGGGAGCCGGCGACCTGAGCCGCACCGGCTTGCCGCCCCAGAGTTCTTCGAGGTTGTAGTAGCCGCGGAAGGTCGGCTGCAGGACATGGACGACGGCCTCGCCGCAGTCGACGAGCACCCACTCGCCGGCGTCCTCGCCCTCGACGCTGACGACGTAGCCGCCGGCTTCCTTGACCTTCTCGACCACGGAGGACGCGAGCGCACGCGTCTGCCGGTTGGAGGTGCCGCTCGCGATGATCACTCGCTCGAACATGTCCGACAGGTGCTCCGTGTTGAAGACCTTGATGTCCTGGCCCTTGATGTCCTCGAGGGCGTCGACGATCACGCGTTGCAGTTTTCTGAGATCCATTGGTTCAGCTGTAGAGGCGATGCCCGCGAATATAGTCGAGCACCGCGGCAGGCAGGAGGCGGGCCAGTCGGCGGTTGGCGTCCGGCGAGGGGTTGGCGAGCAGGTGACGCGCTTCGGTCGCGGAGGCGTCGACCGCGGTCATCGGAAACTCCACCAGCCGGCCGGCCGTGCGGTGCGTGAGTTCCGCGGGCCCGCCGTGGCGCTCTTTCGAGAACGCCTGCAGCACCAAGTTGAGCCGGGCCGCGACGCCGGCGCGTCGCGCGACCGCGATGTGCGCGAGTTCGGCAACGGCCTGCCAGTCGCGCCACGTGTCGAACCGCTCGAACTGGTCCGACCCCATGACCAGCACCAGCGAGGCGTCCCGCCACGCGCCGGCGCGCAGTTCGCGCAAGGTGTCGATCGTGTAGGTGGTCCCGCCGCGCTCGATCTCGTGCATGTCGAGCACGCAGCGCGGCTCGTGCGCGATCGCGAGCTCCACCATGTGCGCGCGGTGGGCGGCGTCGGTGACGCGTTCCTTCTGCCACGGCTGCGCGGCGGGGATGAAGCGGACCTCGTCGAGCGGCAGGTGGGCGAGGGCGTCGCGCGCGAGCTGCACGTGCCCGACGTGAACCGGGTCGAAGCTGCCGCCGAGCAGGCCGATCACCGGGGCGATCATCGCGTCATGCCCAGTCGCGCGGCCTCAGGAAATCGGTGTACAGCCGCGCCTCCGGGGAGCCGGGCTCGGGATGCCAGTCGTACTTCCAGTTCACGACCGGCGGCAGCGACATCAGGATCGACTCGGTGCGTCCGCCGGACTGCAGGCCGAACAGCGTGCCGCGGTCGAACACCAGGTTGAATTCGACGTAGCGGCCGCGCCGGATCGCCTGGAAGGCGCGCTCGCGCTCGCCGTACGGGGTATGGCGGCGCCGCTCGACGATCGGCACGTAGGCGTCGAGGAACGCATCGCCGACCGCGCGCATCATCGCGAAGCTCTGGTCGAACCCGAGCTCGCTGAAGTCGTCGAAGAACACGCCGCCGACGCCGCGCGGCTCGTTGCGGTGCTTCAGAAAGAAGTACTCGTCGCACCACTTCTTGAAGCGCGTGTGCTTGTCCGCGCCGAACGGCGCAAGCGCCTGCCTGCAGGTCGCGTGGAAGTGGCGCGCGTCCTCTTCGGTCGCGTAGTACGGCGTGAGATCCATGCCCCCTCCGAACCAGAAGACGTCGTCCTGGTCGTCGGCACGCGCGAGGAACATCCGCACGTTCATGTGCACCGTCGGCACGTGCGGATTGCGCGGATGGAACACCAGCGACACGCCCATCGCCTCGAAGCCGCGGCCGGCGAGTTCGGGCCGGTGCGCCGATGCGGACGGCGGCAGCTTGCGGCCGATCACGTGCGAGAAGCCCACGCCGCCGCGCTCGAGCAGGTTGCCTTCCTCGATGATCCGCGTCAGTCCGCCGCCGCCGAGCGGCGCGTCGGCGGGCTTCTCCCAGTGATCGGCGAGGAAGGGCAGGCCGTCGAGGTGCTCGAACGTGGAGACGATCTTCTGCTGCAGGCCGATTAGGTACTCGCGCACCGCCTGGCTGTCGACGAAGTCCTTCATTTCATGTGACGTCCGATGAACTCGAGCACCGCTTCGTACCACGCGACGATGTTGCGCGGCTTCAGGATCCAGTGGTTCTCGTCGGGGAAGATCAGCAGCTCCGACGGCACGCCGTGGTACTGCAGCGCCTCGAAAAGGTTCAGGCCCTCGCTGATCGGGCAGCGGTAGTCCAGTTCGCCGTGAATGACGAGCGCCGGGCTCTTCCACTGGCTCACGTAGCGGATCGGCGCGTAGCGGTCGAACTGCGCCGGGTCCGCGTACGGGTTCTCGCCGCCCATCTCCAGGTACCACCAGGCCGGATGATCGGTGGTGCCGGTGAACTGCGCCATCGTGGTCACGCACGCGTGCGTGACCAGGCAGCGGAAGCGCCCGGTCTGCGTGCCGATCCAGTTCGTCATGTAGCCGCCGAAGCTGCCGCCCATCGCCATGATGCGGTCGCGATCGACGTCGGGTCGCTGCCCGATGGCGTCGGCCACGGCCATCAGGTCCTTGTAGCACTGGTCGCCCCACACGTTGCCCCAGATGCCCTGGATGAACTCCTGGCCGAAGCCGGTCGAGCCGCGCGGGTTCGGCTGCACGACCGTGTAGCCCTGCGCCACGGCGAGCAGCGGATTCCAGCGCCAGTGCCACGCGTCGGCCGTCATGCCGATCGGTCCGCCGTGGATCCAGAGCAGCACCGGGCGCCTGCCCTCGGCCGTCGGCCTGACGACGAAGTACTGCACGTCGGCGCCATCGGTGGACTTGACCGAGTGATGCTCGACCACGGCCCAGTCGGGAACGGCGAAGCCGGACAGGTGCGCCAGGGTCTGCGGCGGCGAGTCCGCCTTCGGCTGCACGACGAACGCCTCAGACGGCTCGAGGAAGGTCGTTCGCAGGCCCGCGATGCGGCCGTCGGCCAGCACGTGCAGGTCCGAGTGCGCGCCGCCGCTGCGCTTCACGGTGATGCGTTCGACCGCATCGGCGTCGATGTCGACGGCGAAGACGGGCACGTGGCCGGCGAGGTCGGCCGTGACGTAGAGGCGCCTGCCGTCGTCGCTCCAGTCGCCGATGTGCGGCCAGGCGTCGAAGCCGGTCGCGACCGTGCGGACGGCGCCGGTCGCGGTGTCGATCAGCGACAGGGTCGGTCGCACGACGCGCTGCGGCGAGCGCGTACTGCGCACGACGGCGAGCGTGCGGCCGTCGGGCGCGAAGCGCGGCGACTCGTTGTTCGTGTTCTCGCCGGCGCCGAGCAGGCGCGATGCGCCGCTGTCGACGTCGATCAGCAGGACCGCGCTGTCGAGCTCGCGGTCCTTGCCGGCCGTCTGCCAGGTGATCGCGACCTGCCTGCCGTCGCGCGACAGGTCGAACTCGGGCTCGATCGCGAGTTCGCGGCGCGCCTGCGGCGTCAGGTCGCGGCGACCGGTGCCGTCGCCGGCGCAGGCGATGACGTGCGCGTTCGGCCGCTCCTCGCCCTCGTGCAGCCAGTGGTCCCAGTGGCGCACCGGCTGCGCGGTGTACTTGCGGGCGCTGCTGCCCTTCTTGCGGCGATCGGCCTCGACCTCGCGCTGCTTCGCGTGCTCGACGCCGGACAGCACCGGGGCGAGCAGCACGAGGCGGTCGGCAGCGCGCGCGAAGCGGAAGGCGTCCACGCCGAGTGGCTCGTCGGTCAGCTGCTGCGGCTCGCCGCCGCCGGCCGGCAGCAGCCACACCTGCATGCGCTTCTCGGCATCCTCGTCGGGCTTGATCTCGTTCGGCTGGCGATTCGACAGGAACGCCAGCGCGCCGTCGCGGCGAAAGCCGGGCGACGCGTCCTTGCTGTCACCGCGCGTCAGCTGCAGCGGCGCGCTGCCGTCGGTCGGCACCTTCCAGAGGTCGGAGACGTACTTCGTTGCCTCGCGGTCGAGCCGCTGCACGGCGACGGCGAGCCAGGTGCCGTCCGGGGACGGCGCCACGGACGTGACGCGCTTCAGCGCGATGTGCTGTTCGACGGTGTACCTGGGCTCCATTGCCGTTCCCTGGATCGACGACTGACAAAGGGCCGCATTGTGCTCCAGACACGCCGCTGCCCGGAGGCTCGCCGCGCGGGCGCGCGGCACGTGGACCGGAGGCTCGCGCGGCGCCGCGCTCAGGCGGGCGTCCTCAGGCAGGCTTCTTCAGGGCACGGTGGCCGATGTCGCGCCGGAACTGCGCGCCGTCGAACGCCACCTGGTCGACGGCCTGGTAGGCGAGTTTCTGCGCGGCCCGCACCGTGTCGCCGAGCGCAGTGACGCAGAGCACGCGCCCGCCGGTGACGACCAGTCTGCCGTCCGCGAGCGCCGTGCCTGCGTGGAAGGTCACGCAGTCGTCGGCGTCCGTCGGCAGGCGGGCGATGACGTCGCCCTTGCGCGGCGCCTCGGGGTAGCCGTGCGCGGCGACGACGACGCCGAGCGCAGGGCGGCGATCCCACTCGGCCTCGACGCGATCGAGACGGCCGTCGATGGCCGCTTCCAGCAGCTGCGTGAAGTCGGTCTTCAGCCGCATCATGATCGGCTGCGTTTCCGGGTCGCCCATGCGGCAGTTGAACTCGAGCGTCTTCGCGTCGCCGTCGGGACCGATCATCAGGCCCGCGTACAGGAAGCCCGTGTACGCGATGCCGTCGGTCGCCATGCCGTTGATCGTCGGCAGGATGATCTCGCGCATCACCTTCGCGTGCAGCGTCGGCGTGACGACGGGAGCGGGCGAATAGGCGCCCATGCCGCCAGTGTTCGGTCCGCGGTCGCCGTCGAGCAGCCGCTTGTGGTCCTGGCTGGTGGCGAGCGCGAGCGCGTTCCTGCCGTCGCTCATCACGATGAAGCTGGCTTCCTCGCCTTCCAGGAAGTCCTCGATGACGACGCGCGCGCCGCTGGCGCCGAGCCGGTTGTCGAGCAGCATCATGTCGATCGCGGCGAGCGCCTCGTCGACCGTCTGCGCCACGACCACGCCCTTGCCCGCAGCGAGGCCGTCGGCCTTGATCACGATCGGCGCCCCGCGCTCCGAAACGTAAGCGCGCGCGGCCGTGGCGTCGGTGAACGTGCGGTACTGCGCGGTCGGGATCCCGTGCCGCTGCATGAATGCCTTGGCGAAGTCCTTGGAGCTCTCGAGCTGCGCGGCGGCCTTCGTGGGGCCGAAGATCCGCAGGCCGGCCGCGCGGAAGACATCGACCACGCCGGACGCAAGCGGCGCCTCGGGCCCGACGACGGTGAATGCCACGCCTTCGTCGCGCGCGAACCCGGCCAGCGCCTCGTTGCTCGTGTACGGCACGTTGCGCAGGCGCCTGTCGCGCGCCGTGCCGCCGTTGCCCGGCGCCACGTAGACGACCTGCACGCGCGGGGACTGCGTGAGCCGCCAGGCGAGCGCGTGTTCCCGGCCGCCGCCACCGACCACGAGGACTTTCATCGGAGTTCCTATTCCTCGATCGCGGCGGTCGTGTAGACCTGCTGGACGTCGTCGAGGTCATCGAGCGCGTCGAGCAGCTTCTGCATCTTCTGCGCGTCCTCGCCGGTGAGCACCGTCTCGGCGAGCGCCTTCATCGTGACCTCGGCGACCTCCGGCTTCAGTCCCGCCTTGTCGAACGCCTCGCGCACCGCCTCGAAGTCGTTCGGGGCGCAGGTGACCTCGACCGTGCCGTCGTCGTTGGCGATCACGTCCTCGGCCCCGGCTTCGAGCGCGGCGTCGATCACCTTCTCTTCGGACGTGCCGGGCGCGAACAGGAACTGTCCGCAGTGCTTGAAGTTGAACGCGACCGAGCCGTCGGTCCCGAGGTTGCCGCCGTTCTTGGCGAGCGCGTGGCGCACTTCCGCAACGGTGCGGGTCCGGTTGTCGGTCATGCAGTCGATCATCACCGCTGCGCCGCCGATGCCGTAGCCCTCGTAGCGGATCTCCTCGTACGACGCGCCCTCGAGCCTGCCGGCGCCGCGCTGGATGGCGTTGGTGAGCCGGTCCTTCGGCACGTTGCCGAGCCGCGCCTTGTCGAGCGCGAGCCGCAGCCTCGGATTCATGGCCGGGTCTGGGCCGCCGTCGCGGGCGGCGACCGTCACTTCACGGATGATCTTGGTCCAGAGCGAACTGCGCTTGATGTCCTGGCGGTTCTTGCGGTGCTGGATGTTGGCCCACTTGGAGTGACCGGCCATGGTGCTGCTCCCGCTCGGGGCGTGAGGTTCACGGAAGGGCCGCGAGTCTATCATTCGACACCGTCGCTCCCTTCCATCGCACCGCCATCCAAGCGAGTCTCCCCATGGCCGAACCCCTCATCATCGCCAAGTCCGGCGACACCGATCTCGCGCTGCTTCCCGCCCTTGCCAATCGGCACGGCTGCATCACCGGGGCGACGGGCACCGGCAAGACCGTGACGCTGCAGAAGCTGGCGGAGGGCTTTTCGCGCATCGGCGTGCCGGTGTTCATGGCCGACGTCAAGGGCGACCTCACCGGCATCGCGAAGGCGGGCCAGCTCACCGACAAGATGAAGAAGCGGTTCGAGGAGCACGCCCTGCCGCAGCCCGCGTGGGGCGCGTGCCCGGTGACGCTGTGGGACGTGTGGGGCGAGCAGGGGCATCCGGTGCGAGCGACGGTGTCCGACATGGGGCCGCTGCTGCTCGCGCGCCTGCTGAACCTCAACGAGACGCAGGAAGGCGTGCTGACGCTGCTCTTCAAGGTCGCCGACGACCACGGCCTGCTGCTGCTCGACCTCAAGGACCTGCGCGCGATGGTGCAGTTCGTCGGCGACAACGCGGCGCAGTTCAAGACGCAGTACGGCAACGTGTCGTCGGCGTCGATCGGCGCGATCCAGCGCGGCCTGCTGCAGATCGAGGAGCAGGGCGGCGACCGCTTCTTCGGCGAGCCGATGCTCGACATCCAGGACCTGATGCAGACGAAGGATGGCCAGGGCGTCGTCAACATCCTCGCCGCCGACAAGCTGATGAACAACCCGCGGCTGTACGCGAGCTTCCTGCTGTGGCTGTTGTCGGAGCTGTTCGAGAACCTGCCGGAAGTCGGCGACCGCGACAAGCCCAAGCTTGTGTTCTTCTTCGACGAGGCGCACCTGCTGTTCGGCGACGCCCCCGCGGCCCTGGTCGAGAAGGTCGAGCAGGTCGTGCGGCTGATCCGCTCCAAGGGCGTCGGCGTCTACTTCGTCACGCAGAACCCGCTCGACATCCCCGAGAAGGTGCTGGGCCAGCTCGGCAACCGCGTGCAGCACGCCTTGCGCGCCTTCACGCCGCGCGACCAGAAGGCGGTGAAGTCGGTCGCCGAGACGATGCGCGCCAACCCGAAGCTGAACGCCCAGAAGGCGATCCTCGAGCTCGGGGTCGGCGAGGCGCTGGTGTCGCTGCTCGACGCGAAGGGCACGCCGGGCATCACCGAGCGCGCGTGGGTGCTGGCGCCGGGCTCGCAGCTCGGACCGATCACGCCGGACGATCGCAGGCGACTGATCGCGGAATCCATCGTCGCGGGCACCTACGAGAAGACGATCGACCGCGAGTCCGCGTTCGAGCGGTTGAAGCAGCGCGCCGGCGGAGGCGAGGCGCCCCCGGCCGGCGGGACGACGACCCGGGGACCCGCGGCACCGGCGGAATCCGGGGGCGGACTGATGGGCGGGCTGGGCGACATCCTGTTCGGCTCGACCGGTCCGCGCGGCGGCCGCCGCGAAGGCGTCGTCGACGCGATGGCGAAGAGCGCCGCGCGCACGGTCGGCTCGTCGATCGCGCGCGAGCTCGCGCGCGGCGTGCTCGGATCGCTGCTCGGCGGCGCGAAGCGGCGCTGACCGCGCCGCCGTGATCGCGCAGATCGACGGCTCCGCGCTGGCCGAGGCGGTCCGCGCCTCGGCGTGGGCCTACCCGGTGCTCGAAGCCGTGCACCTGTGTTCCCTCGCGGCGCTGTTCGGCGGCCTGCTGGTGCTGGACCTGCGCCTGTTCGGCGCCGGCCGCGACATCGGGCTGCGCCCGCTGGCTCGCCTGTCCGCGCGCGTGGCCGCCGGCGGCTTCCTCGGTGCGGCCGGATCGGGCGCGCTGCTGTGGGCGTCCGACGCCTCGGCGCTCAGTGCAAATCCGGCGTTCCTCGCGAAGCTCGCCCTGATTACAGTCGCCGGTGTCAACGCGGCGTTCTTCCACCTGCGCGGCAGCGCCCGCCGGCACGACCGCATTGCCCACTGGCAGGCCGGCGTGTCGCTGGCGCTGTGGATCGGCGTCATCTTCGCGGGTCGGCTGATCGCGTACGTCTGACTCCGCAATGGAACCCTTCACAGGAGAGCGCACGATGAAACGCATACTGCTCGCCGCCATGGTGCTGGCAGCGCCGGCCTTCGCCCACCACGGCTGGTCGTCCTTCGAACAGGACCGTCCCTACTACCTGCAGGGCACGGTCAAGAGCGTGCGCTGGGCCAACCCGCACGCGGAGGCCGTCATCGAGGTGAAAGCCGACGTCGCCGTGCCCGCGGACCTCGCGACGCGACCGCTGCCGAAGCAGTCCCAGAACGTCGACGCCGCCGCGATCGCCGCGAAGGCGCGGATTCCGCCGGCGCCTGCGGGGCAGTGGCAGATCGAGTTCGCGCCGCTCACGCGCATGCAGGCCTGGGGCATGGGCGCGGGGCCGAAGGTCGGGGACCAGATCGAGGTGATCGGCTACACGGGCCCCGAGGTCGCCGGCGGCCGCCTGATGCGCGTCGAGTACGTGTTCCACCAGGGCCGCGTCGCCGGCCTGCGTTCGAGCCCCGCGAACTGAAGGCGGTCAGGCCCGGCCGGGCGGCTTGACGATCTGTTCCCAGTCTAGGCCGCGCCGTTCGGCCATCGCGCGCCCGACGGCCTGCCAGTCGCCCTTGCGCAGTACGCGCTTGAGCGCCGGCAACACCACGCGCTCTTCCGCGTCGATGTGGTGCCGGTACATCGTGGCGAAACGGTCGATCAGCGGCTGCTCGAGCGTGACGGCCTTGCCGCGCGCAATCTCGGCGAGCAGCGCGTCGAGGCGCTTCCAGAGGCCGGCCATCTCGAGGTGGTCGGCCTCCACCTGGTCGAGCACGTCGAGCACCGTCCGGTCGTGCTCGTCGTCGAGGCGCTCGCGCAGCCGCGGGAACATGTCGACTTCCTCGTCTTCGTGGTGGCGCGGCGCGGCCTCGTTGAAGTAGCGGCGGATCGAGGTCGCGGTCACCTGCGCATCCTCGTCGGCGCCGTACGTGGCGAGGTGCTCGGCGAGCCGGCCCAGCAGCGCCGCGAAGCGCTGGACGCGCTGGTGGCACGCCAGCCACATTTCGATCGGCTGGTCGAAGCCTGCGCCCGGCGTGCGGAAATCGATCGTGCCTGTCATGCCACCCCTCCGGCCAGCCATCCCTGCGGGAGCTTCGTCAACGCCACCGAGACGATGTACGCGTAGGCGAGCAGCGCCACCGCGAAGGCCGTGGTCCGCACGCTCGCGGTCCGGCCGCGCTTCCGCGCGATGGTGCCGGCCACGATATAGACCGCGAGGCCGACCAGCTTTGCTTCAAGCCAAGGAACCTCGACGGACGGAAAGCGCCGGATCAGCCCGGGCGACCGTCGCGGCGCGGCCGCAGCAGCACCGGCAGATGGCGCGTGGCCCACAGGACCCATACGCCGGTCCACGCGAGCGCGGACGCTGCCGAGAGGACCGACCCGTGCGCCGGCCACACGGCGGCGCCGAGGCGCAGCAGCGTCGCGGCCTGCAGCGCCCAGAACAGCGCCCAGACGAAGTCGTCGGCGACCAGGGCGATGCCGCCATGCCCGCAGATCACCCGTGTGGCCATCGCGAACAGCAGGCTGCCGAGGAAGCCCATCGTCAGCGCGTGCAGCGGCGCATATCCCAGGCGGAGGGCCGGCTCGGTCGCTCCGGCGAGCGACAGCACGGCGTCCGCCGCGGCGAGCAGCAGCGCCAGCACCGACCACACGAAGCCGAGGTGCAGCATCGCCAGCAGCCGCAGCGACCGGCCGCGCAGGCTCTGCACCAGTCCCCAGCGCACGGCCAGCACCGCGAGCGCGAGCGCCGCCGGGCCGACGACCCAGGCCGTGAGCCCGGCCACGCGAGCCGGCGACAGCGCGTCGAGGCGCGCGGCGACCTGCAGCCCGCCGAAGGCGAGGACCGCCGCGAGCAGCAGCCCGAGCGCCCAGTTGGGTCGCCACGGCACGAAGCGCGTGACCGCGGTCGACGTGAAGAAGGGCAGCACGCGGTGGGCGACCGTCGCGTAGACCGGCGTGACGAAGCCGAACACCATCAGCCACACGGCCGCCGTGACCGCGCCCATGTGCCGGATCGCGAGGCCGGCCGCGAACAGCATCGCGGCACCGATGCCGACGGTCCAGAACACCATCACGCATTTCGCGTGCAGCTTGTCGCGCGCGCCACTGGTTCGGATCAGGCCGGCAAACGCGACCCCGACCGCGGTCCACGCGATGGCGAGCAGCAGCGCTCCGAACGCCGCGACCGCGTGGCCGACCTGTGTGCCGACGATGATCAGCACGACGCCCGAGCAATGCAGCCGCACCGGCCAGCGCAGGCCCGCCGCCGACGGCGGCGCGACGTCGAGCCAGCGCGGCCCGGCCGTGAACATGAAGCCCGCCATGAAGAGCGGCATGAACCCGCCTGCGAGCAGCATCCCGTGCAGCAGGGTGGGTGGCATCGCCGTCGTGACCGCCACGCCCGCGAGCGGCGCGAGGAGCAGGCCGGTCCATGCGAACGCCGACAGCAGCAGCATCAGCGTGCCGGCGAAGAAGCCCAGCCGGTGCGGCGCCAGCCGCAGGTGCCGCAGCGACAGGCGGGCCGGCGGCGCGGCCAGCGCCTCGATCCCGCCGGTCGGCCCGGGGTGCGGTTGAACCGGGATCGACCTCATGGCGCGTCGATGCCGGACGACGGAATGCCGCTGGCGTCGAGCTCGAGAGCGGGGCTGGGGCCTGTCCTCGCGACGGCGTAGGGTCCGGTGCCGGCGTTGTCCGCCTGCGACGCGGGCACGAATCCCCCGCGGTTCACGTCGAAGACGTGAATCTCGCCATCCTCGATGACGTAGTGCCACCCGTGCAGCGCCAGCGTGCCGGCCTCGACCCGCGCGCGCACCATCGGGTAGTCCATCAGCCGCTCGAGCTGCAGCACGATCGCCCGCTGCTCCGTGCGCCGCAGCTCTTCGGGGCCCGGCTCGGTCACCGGCAGCGCGGCCTCGCGGCCGAGTTCCAGCCAGCGCGCGAGGTTCTGGGCCGCGGCCGGAACCTCGCCGTAGAGGGCGCGGATCGCTCCGCAGTGGCTGTGGCCGCAGACGACGATGCGCTTGACCTCGAGGTTCAGGACCGCGAACTCGATCGCGGCGGCGGTGCCGTGGAACCCGTGCGACTGGTCGTACGGCGGGACGAAGGCACCGACGTTGCGCACGAGAAAGAGCTCACCCGGTCCGGTGCCGGTGAGCAGGTAGGGCACGATGCGCGAATCGCTGCAGCCGATGAACAGCGTCAGCGGGCGCTGCCCGTCGTCGACGAGGGACCGGAACTGCGCGCGGTACTGCGGGAAGGCGTCGCTCTGGAAGCGCCGCAGGCGCTCGAGCAGTTCGTCGGGCATCGGCCGTCCCGCGCCGGCTACTGCACCAGCGGCGAGCTGGCGGCGTCGAGGTCGACGCCCTCGAGGCGCGCCTGCCCCGCGAGCACCTCGACGTACTGCCGCAGCGCGGTCGCGTAGGCGTGGCGCTCGAGCGCCTGCCGCACCGCCGCCCGCACCGCCTCGTACGGCGGGACCGTGCCGGCGGCGCGCTCCAGCACTTCGACCACGTGGAATCCGAACCGGCTGCGCACCAGCCGCGGCAGCACGCCGACCTCGGGATGACCGAACACTTCGCTCGCGAACTCCGGCGCGCATTCGGCCGCGGTCAGCCAGCCCAGGGCTCCGCCGTCCTGCCCGCTCGGGCAGTTCGACAGCCGGCCCGCGGCGTCGATGAAGCGATCGGCTTCGCCGTGCTTGCGGGCGCGCAGGTCGAGCAGGCAGTCCTCGGCACGCTTGCGCAGCGCGTCGACGTCGACGCCGGGCGTGATGGCGAACAGCACGTGCCGCACGCGGACGCGCTCGCCGACCGCGAAGCGCTTCGGGTTGGCGGCGTGGTAGCGCCGGCACGTCGCCTCGTCGGCCTCCGGCCGCACGAGCTCCTGCTCGAGCAGCTTCTCGATGGCGATCGCGGCCGCTTCGCTGGGGACGCCGCCCACGGGGGGCGGGTCTTCGGCCGGCAGCAGGCCGGCGCGGATCGCGGCCTGGCGCAGCAGCTCGACGCTCGCTCGGCCGCGCAGTTGCTGCGTGGTCAGGGTCTCGCCCGCCGCGGCGAGCGGCACGCCGTCGATGGTTGCGGCGGCTGCGCGGGAGGCCGTCGCGTCCATCACGAGGTCCGGCCCGGCAGGTTCTGGCCGGCGGGCACGTTCAGCCGCCGCGCCCGCACGATCTGGTACGGCCGGAACAGGTAGGCAATCGACGCGAGTCCGCTCCACACGTGCACCAGGCGGCTGAACGGCAGCAGCAGGAAGATCGTCATGCCGAGCACCATGTGGACCTTGAACGGCCAGTCGATCGTCGCCAGGACGCTCGCGTCCGGCCGAAAGGTGGCGACGCCCTGCAGGTAGCCCGAGAGCACCAGCATGGCGTGGGCGTCGACGCGATGCGCGTACGACAGCGGCAGCGTGATCAGCCCCAGCACGAGCTGCACCCACAGGATGATCAGGATGGCGAGGTCGGTGCGATGGCTGGTGAGGCGGATGCGCGGGTCGGTGAGCCGCCGGTGCAGCAGCATGGTCAGGCCGACGAAGCACATGGTGCCGGCGATGCCGCCCGAGATGATCGCGAGCAGCTGCTTGGTCGGCGCGCTGATGAACGGCTCGTAGACCCAGTGCGGCGTCAGCAGCCCGACCGTGTGGCCGAACAGCAGGAACAGGATGCCGATGTGGAACAGGTTGCTGCCCAGGCGCAGCTGGCGCGCGCGCAGCATCTGCGAGGAGTCGCTCTTCCACGTGTACTGGTCGCGGTCGAAGCGGGCCAGGCTCCCCATGAAGAAGAACGCCAGGCAGATGTACGGGTAGACGTTGAAGAAGAAGTCGTTGAGGGTCTTCATCAGGTGTTCCTCAGGCGGCCGGGCGCTGCGGCGCTCGGTGGGGGCGGACAAGATGGACGGGCTGCTCTTCGTTCGGACGCGACTGTCCCTTCGACGTGCAGCCGCCGAAGGCTTCGGGTTCGGCCCAGCTGTCGTCGATCGCGGGCTCGGCGGCGACCTTGACCTTCTGCGCGCGCTCGCCGGCCAGGTCGAGCACGGCGGCGAGCACGCTCGCGTACGGGCTGCCGCGTTCCAGCAGCGCGCTGAAGATCGCCTGCACGATGTGGGCGGTCTCGCGCAGGAACTCGCGCGCCTGCGCCGGCGGCTGCGTGCTGGCGAACTCCAGCACCACCGGCAGGTAGTCGGGCAACTCGCCCGGCACGAACTGCAGCCCGGCGCGGTCGTAGGTCTGGGCCAGGTCGACCATCGCCGGCCCGCGGTCGCGGCTGTCGCCGTGGACGTGCTCGAACAGGTGCAGGGCGGTGCGCCGGCCGCGGTCGAACAGTTCGACGTACTCGGCCTCGACGCGCAGGCCCGGCGCGGCGGCCAGTCGCCGCACCAGCGCTTCGAGCTCGGCCAGCCGGCTCGCGCCCAGCGCTCCCTCGTCGCGCAGGGCGGCGCCGAGCTCGCCGGCGGCCGCGCGCAGCTCGGCGTCGGGGTAGCGCAGCAGCCAGGCGAGCGCGCGCAGCGTGTGCGCCATCTTCGGTGCTCTCGAATCGCGTCGCGCCATGGCTACACCGTCGCCTTGATGGGAATCGTGCGTTTCTTCTCGCTGCCGAACAGGCTCGTCTCGGACACGCCCTCGCTGCAGCCGTTGCCGAACGAGAAGCCGCAGCCGCCGCGCACGTTGAACGCGTTCTCGGCGTACTCGCGGTGCGTGGTCGGGATGACGAACCGGTCCTCGTAGTTGGCGATCGCCATCACGCGGTACATCTCCTCGACCTCGGCCCGGGTCAGGCCAACGCGCTCGAGCACCACGGGCTTGTCGACGCCGTCGACGTGGCGGCTGCGCATGAACACGCGCATCGCCATCATGCGTTCCAGCGCGCGCGCCACCGGCTCCTCGTCGCCGGCGGTCAGCAGGTTGGCGAGGTACTTCAGCGGGATGCGCAGGCTGCGCACGTCGGGCAGCTCGCCGTTCATGCCGATCTCGCCGGCCTGCGCGCGCGACTGCACCGGCGACAGCGGCGGGATGTACCAGACCATCGGCAGCGTGCGGTACTCCGGGTGCAGCGGCAGGGCGACGCGCCAGTCGACGGCCATCTTGTATACGGGCGAGGTCTTCGCCGCCGCCAGCCACGCTTCCGGGATGCCGTCGGCCCGCGACTGCTCGATCACGGCCGGGTCGTTCGGGTCCAGGAAGATGCCGAGCTGCGCCGAGTACAGGTTGCGGTCGTGCTCGGTGCTCGCGGCCTCCGCGATGCGGTCGGCGTCATACAGCAGGACGCCGAGGTAGCGGATGCGCCCGACGCAGGTCTCGCTGCAGACCGTGGGCTGGCCGGCCTCGATGCGCGGGTAGCAGAAGATGCACTTCTCCGCCTTGCCGCTCTTCCAGTTGTAGTAGATCTTCTTGTACGGACAGCCGGACACGCACATGCGCCAGCCGCGGCACTTGTCCTGGTCGATCAGCACGATGCCGTCTTCCTCGCGCTTGTAGATCGAGCCCGAGGGGCAGCTCGCGACGCACGTCGGGTTCAGGCAGTGCTCGCACAGCCGCGGCAGGTACATCATGAAGGTGTTCTCGAACTGACCGTAGATGTCCTTCTGGATGTCGTCGAAGTTGCGGTCCTTGCTGCGCTTGGCGAACTCGCCGCCGAGGATCTCCTCCCAGTTCGGGCCCCACACGATCTTCTCCATCCGCTGGCCGGTGATCAGCGAGCGCGGCCGCGCCGTCGGCGCGGCCTTCATCTCGGGCGCCGAGTGCAGGTGGTCGTAGTCGAACGTGAACGGCTCGTAGTAGTCGTCGATCTCCGGCAGGTTCGGGTTGGCGAAGATCTTCATCAGCAGCTGCCACCTGCCGCCCTGGCGCGGGACGATCGAGCCGTCGGACCGGCGGACCCAGCCGCTGTTCCACTTGTCCTGGTTCTCCCATTCCTTCGGATAGCCGATGCCGGGCTTGGTCTCGACGTTGTTGAACCAGGCGTACTCGACTCCCGGCCGGCTGGTCCAGACGTTCTTGCAGGTGACGCTGCAGGTGTGGCAACCGATGCACTTGTCGAGGTTCAGCACCATGCCGATCTGTGCGCGTACTTTCATGTTCAGTTCCTCTCCGATCGGCGTTGGATCAAGGGTTCTCGCCCTGCGACTGGTACGCCTTCGCGAGGTGGTCGTCGCGCGGCGTGTCCAGCCAGTCGACCTTCTTCATCTTCCGCACGACGACGAACTCGTCGCGGTTGGTTCCGATGGTCCCGTAGTAGTTGAAGCCGTACGACAGCTGCGCGTAGCCGCCGATCATGTGCGTGGGCTTGGTCACGATGCGCGTGACCGAGTTGTGGATGCCGCCGCGCACGCCGGTGATCTCCGAGCCGGGCGTGTTGATGATCTTTTCCTGCGCGTGGTACATCATCGTCATGCCGGGATTGACCCGCTGGCTGACCACCGCGCGCGCCGCGATCGCGCCGTTGATGTTGAAGAGCTCGACCCAGTCGTTGTCCTCGATGCCGGCCTTCTTCGCGTCGTCCTCCGACAGCCAGATCACCGGGCCGCCGCGGTTGAGCGTCAGCATCATCAGGTTGTCGCTGTAGGTGGAGTGGATGCCCCACTTCTGGTGCGGCGTGATGAAGTTGAGCAGGATCTCCGGGTTGCCGTTGGACTTGATGTTGTGGATGCCCGCGGTCGTCTTGAGGTCGACCGGCGGCCGGTAGGTCGAGAAGCCCTCGCCGAACGCGATCATCCAGGGGTGGTCCTGGTAGAACTGCTGGCGGCCGGTCAGCGTGCGCCACGGGATGAGCTCGTGCACGTTGGTGTAGCCGGCGTTGTACGAGACCTTCTCGCTCTCGAGCCCCGACCAGGTGGGCGAGCTGATGATCTTGCGCGGCTGCGCCAGCACGTCGCGGTAGCGGATCTTCTCGTCCTCGCGGTGCAGCGCCAGGTGCGCGTGCTCGCGGCCCGTGATCTTCGACAGGGCTTCCCAGGCCTTCACCGCCACGTGCCCGTTCGTCTCCGGGGCCAGCTGGAGGATGACCTCGCAGGCGTCGACGTCGCTGACGATCTTCGGGCGGCCGTCGTCGTCCACGCCGTTCAGCTCGCCCAGCTGCTGGACTTCGGTCTGGGTGTTCCAGCCGATGCCCTTGCCGCCGTTGCCGGCCTTGGCCATCAGGGGGCCGAGCGAGGTGAAGCGCTTGTAGACGTTCGGGAAGTCGCGCTCGACCACCGCGATCTGCGGCGCGGTCTTGCCCGGGACCAGCTCGCACTGGCCCTTCTTCCACTCCTTCACGTCGAACGGCTGCGCCAGTTCGGCGGGCGTGTCGTGCATCAGCGGCGTCAGCACCACTTCCTTCTCGACGCCGAGGTGGCCGGCGCAGACCTCGCTGAAGGCCTTCGCGAATCCCTTGTAGATCTCCCAGTCGGAGCGGGACTGCCACACCGGGTCCACCGCCGCCGACAGCGGGTGGATGAACGGGTGCATGTCGCTGGTGTTGAGGTCGTTCTTCTCGTACCAGCTCGCCGTCGGCAGCACGATGTCGCTGTACAGGCACGTCGTGCTCATCCGGAAGTCGAGCGTCACGAGCAGGTCGAGCTTGCCTTCGGGGGCCTGGTCGTGCCACGCGACCTCGGTCGGTTTGGCGTGCCCGGCGCCGGGCCGCCCCAAGCCGGGCGCCCCCCCTTGGGGGGAAGCGCGCAGCGCCTCGGGGGGAGCCACTTCTTCGCCGAGGTCCTTGCCCTGAACGCCGTTCTCGGTGCCGAGCAGGTGCTTGCAGAAGTACTCGTGGCCCTTGCCGCTTGATCCCAGCAGGTTGGAGCGCCAGACGAACAGGTTGCGCGGCCAGTTCTGCGGCGCGTCCGGATCCTCGCAGCTCATCTGCAGGCTGCCGTCCTTGAGCGCCCGCACGACGTAGTCCTTCGGATCCATGCCGGCGGCCTGCGCGTCCTTGACCACCTGGAGCGGATTGGTCTTGAGCTGCGGGGCGCTCGGCAGCCAGCCCATGCGCTCGGCGCGCACGTTGTAGTCGATCAGGCTGCCGCCGAAGGCCTTCGGGTCGGCCAGCGGCGACAGCACTTCCTCGACGCCGAGCTTCTCGTAGCGCCACTGGTCGGTGTGCGCGTAGAAGAACGAGGTCGAATTCTGCTGGCGCGGCGGGCGGATCCAGTCCAGCGCGAAGGCGAGCGCGGTCCAGCCGGTCTGCGGGCGCAGCTTCTCCTGCCCGACGTAGTGCGCCCAGCCGCCGCCGCTCTGGCCGATGCAGCCGCACATCATCAGCAGGTTGATCACGCCGCGGTAGTTCATGTCGGCGTGGTACCAGTGGTTCATCGCGGCGCCGATGATGATCATCGACTTGCCGTGCGTCTTGTCGGCGTTGTCCGCGAACTGGCGGGCGACCGTGATGACCTGGTCGCGCGGCACGCCGGTGATCTGTTCCTGCCAGGCCGGCGTGTACGGCGCGTTGTCGTCGTAGTCCGCGGCGCCGCTGCCCAGCCCGCGATCGATGCCGTACTGCGCGACCTGCAGGTCGAACACGGTGGCGACCAGCGCCTCGGTGCCGTCGGCCAGGCGCAGCCGCGCGGCCGGCACCTTCGCGCGGTTCAACTCGCCCTGCTGCCGGTTGTTCGGAAAGTGCGGCGTGCTGGCGCCGGCGAAGTAGGGGAACGCGACCTCGACGACTTCGTGCGGCTGGTCGTCCTCGAGCACCGAGAGCTTGAGCTTGACGTCGGCGCTGGTGCGCCCGTCCCGGGCCTCGAGGTTCCACTTGCCGACGTCGGCGCGGCCTTCCGGGCCCCAGCGGAAGCCGATCGAGCCGTTGGGCGCGACCACCTGGCCGGCGGCGTCGAAGGCGACCGACTTCCACTCGGGGTTGTTGTCCTGGCCGAGCTTGTCGGCGAAGTCGCTCGCGCGAACGTAGCGGCCCGGCGCCACGACCTTGCTGCCGTCGGCGAGCGTGGTCTCGTCGAGCCGCAGCAGCAGCGGCAGGTCGGTGTAGCGGCGCGCGTATTCGTCGAAGTACGCCGAACGCCGGTTGAAGTAGAACTCCTTCAGCACCACGTGGCCCATCGCCATCGCGAGCGCGGCGTCCGTGCCCTGCTTCGGGTGCATCCAGAGGTCGGCGAGCTTCGCGACTTCGGAGTAGTCGGGCGTGACGGCCACCGTCTTCGCGCCCTTGTAGCGGACCTCGGTGAAGAAGTGCGCGTCCGGGGTGCGCGTCTGCGGGACATTGCTGCCCCACGCGATGAGGTACGTGCTGTTGTACCAGTCGGCGCTCTCGGGCACGTCGGTCTGTTCGCCCCAGATCTGCGGGCTGGCGGGCGGCAGGTCGCAGTACCAGTCGTAGAAACTCATGCAGACGCCGCCGATCAGCGACAGGTAGCGGCTGCCGGCGGCGTAGCTGACCATGCTCATGGCGGGGATGGGCGAGAAGCCGATGACGCGGTCGGGCCCGTGCGTCTTGATCGTGTAGACGTTGGCCGCGGCGATCAGCTGGTTGACCTCGTCCCACGAACTGCGCACGAAGCCGCCCATGCCGCGGACCTTCTGGTAGTCACGCCGCGCGGCCGGATCCTCGACGATGGTCGCCCACGCTTCGACCGCGCCCTTGCCGGATTCCTTCGCGGTCTTCAGCGCGCTCCGCCAGCGTTCGAGCAGCCGCCCGCGCACCATCGGGTACTTGAGCCGGTTGGCGCTGTACAGGTACCACGAGTACGACGCGCCGCGGGCGCAGCCGCGCGGCTCGTGGTTGGGGAGGTCGGCGCGCGTGCGCGGGTAGTCGGTCTGCTGCGTCTCCCAGGTGACGATGCCGCCCTTGACGTAGATCTTCCAGGAGCAGGAGCCGGTGCAGTTCACGCCGTGCGTGCTGCGCACGATCTTGTCGTGCGACCAGCGGTTCCGGTAGGCGTCCTCCCACGTGCGGTCTTCGCCGGTGGCCACGCCGTGGCCGTTCGCGAACGATTCCTTGGGCAGCGTGAAGTGCGTCAGTCGGTCGAGAAAGTGACTCATCGGGTTGTCTCCGCAGCGGGGATTTCAGGGGTTCTTCACGTACGCGTTGCGGCGCAGGTAGAACCACCAGTTCAGGATCAGGCACAGGGCATAGAAGATCGCGAAGCCGTACATCGCGTACTGCGGCGTGCCGGCCTTGATCTGCTCGCCGATGACGATCGGTGCGATGAACGATCCGTAGGCGGCCACCGCCGAGGTCCACCCCAGCACCGGGCCGGCCTGCGTCCGGTCGTAGATGACGCCGATCGTGCGGAACGTCGAGCCGTTGCCAATGCCGCTGGCGGCGAACAGCACGATGAACAGGCCGATGAACGGGAGGAAGTACTGCTCGGGCGTGGCCGAGGCGTACGCGAGCATCATCACGTAGCCCACGGCGGCCGACGCGGCCACCATGACCACCGAGATGACCTGCGTGACGATCGAGCCGCCGACCTTGTCGGAGATCCATCCGCCCAGCGGCCGGATCAGCGCGCCGACGAAGGGGCCGATCCACGCGTAGGTGAGCGCCGACGGCGCGTTCGGGTTCGGCATGTGCTTCAGCACGCCGTCGGGCCCGAGGACGTGGCTCTGGCCGAAGATCACGTTGATCGACAGCGGCAGCGCGTTCGAAAAGCCGATGAACGAGCCGAAGGTGACGATGTACAGCAGCGTCATCGACCAGGTGTGCTTGTCCCGGAAGATCTCGAACTGCTTCTTCAGGTTCGGCTTCATGTCGCCGAACGCGACCAGCTTCATCGCCAGCAGCGTGCCGACGATGATCAGCGGCATGGCGACCCACATGTTCAGCACGCCGAGGCCGGTGGGCTTCGGCAGGTACAGGTACAGGCCGACCGCGGCCGTGACCATCGCGACGCCGTACAGCAGCAGGATCTTGCCGAGCGCGGCGGCCGTGGAACCGATGTTCGGCGACACCGTCAGCAGGTTGTTCATGCCGAACCAGCCGGCGAAGGCCAGCGGCACCAGCAGCACGAGCCAGATGTAGCCGGCGTTCTGGATGTAGGTGGGCGTGCCCGCCGGGATCTTGCCGATCAGCGTGCCCGAGGGCTTCACCAGCGTCATCGGGTCGCCGCCGAGGGACATGAACACCGCCGCGGTCATCACCAGCGGGATCAGGATCTGCATCGTCGTGACGCCGAAGTTGCCGAGCCCGGCGTTGATGCCGAGCGCCGTGCCCTGCAGCCGCTTCGGGAAGAACGTGTTGATGTTCGACATCGAGCAGGCGAAGTTGCCGCCGCCGATGCCCGACAGCAGCGCCATGAACTGGAACACCCACAGCGGCGTGCTCTTGTCGCTGAGCGCGATCCCGGTGCCGAGCGCCGGAATCATCAGCAGCGCCGTCGTCAGGACGATCGTGTTGCGGCCGCCCGAGATGCGGATGAAGAACGAAGCCGGGATGCGCAGCGTGGCGCCCGACAGCCCCGAGATCGCCGCCAGCGTGAACAGCTCCGCCTGCGAGAACGGGAACCCGAGGTTCGCCATCTGCACCGTGATGATTCCCCACATCAGCCAGACCGCGAAGCCGCACAGCAGGCTCGGGACGCTGATCCACAGGTTGCGGTTGGCGACTTTCTTTCCCGTCGACTCCCAGAACGCGTCGTCCTCGGGGCGCCAGTCGACGATGTCGACCCGGCTGGTGGGCCGCGCAGCGGCGGCGGACGCGTTGGCTGACATCGTGGCTTCCCCTTTTCTCGTTCTCTTCGTTCAGGCGGCGGGCTTCGGCGCGCGGCCGACGACGTCGCGCGTGCTGACTTCGGTGCGGTACATCCAGATCAGCGACACCCAGACCACGCCGTACATCAGCATGAAGGCGCTGGAGCGCACGCCGGTGAGGTCGAGCAGCGCGCCGAACATCACCGGCAGGATGAAGCCGCCGAGGCCGCCGGCCAGGCCGACGATCCCGGAGATCGTGCCGATGTTGGTCGGGTAGTCGTCGGCGATGTACTTGAACACGCTCGCCTTGCCGAAGGCCCACGCCACGCCGAGCACCCCCATCAGCAACGTGAACGTCCAGACGTTGTGCGCCAGCGTGAACGTGTACGGTCCGTCGATGGTGGTGATCGTGTAGCTGGTGGCGGGATACGACAGCAGGAACAGGCAGATCCAGCTCACCCACATGACCCACCAGGTCACCTTGTGCGCGCCCCACTTGTCGGACATCCAGCCGCCGAAGGCGCGCAGCACGCCGCCCGGCAGCGAGAAGCAGGCGGCGAGCAGGGCGGCGATGCGGATGTCGAGGCCGAACTCGCCGACGTAGTAGTTGACCATCCACAGCGACAGCGCGACGTAGCCGCCGAACACGATCGAGTAGTACTGGCAGTACTTCCAGACGGCCGGATCGCGCAGCACCTCGAGCTGGCGCCGGTAGGTGACGTTCCCCGGGACCAGGTGCTTCGGGTCGCTGTACGTGAAGAACCAGAACGCGATCGCGGTGACCAGCATCGCCACCGCGTAGACCTGCGGCACCAGCGCCCAGCCGAACCCGACCACGAGCGCCGGCGCGACGAACTTCGTCACGGCCGCGCCGGAGTTTCCGGCGCCGAAGATCCCCATCGCGAAGCCCTGGTTCTTCTTCTCGAACCAGCGCGCGACGTACGGCGTACCGACCGAGAACGAGCCGCCCGCCAGGCCGACGAACAGTCCCAGCACGAGGAAGTGCCAGTACTCGGTCGCGTAGCCGATCAGCCAGATCGGCACGACGGTGGCGATCATCAGCAGGAAGAAGACGATCCGGCCGCCGTACTTGTCGGTCCACATGCCCAGCGGCACGCGGATCAGGGATCCGGTCAGCACCGGGGTGGCGGTGAGCAGCCCGAACTGCGTGGCGTTCAGGTCGAGCATCTTCTTGATCGGGATGCCGATCACCGCGAACATCATCCAGATCGCGAAGCACACGGTGAACGCCAGCGTGCTCATCACGACCACGGACCACTGCTGGGCCCGCAGGCTGGTGCCCGGCCGTGCGTTGCTGCCCCCCACTGCCGCCATCGCGGTCTCCTCGAAAGCTCTGCGCTGGCGTGCAAGCTAGAGGGCAAGAGGGTCTTTTTCATGACGCACATCAAGCCGCGCCGGACGTTTGGTCGTCAGAGGAAACCGGCGCTACTCACACGGGGGTAGCGGCGGAGCACAGAGGGGGCGGATCAGGGTTCGCCGGGAGGTCGGAGCCCGTCGGACGCCGTTTGCGCCGATGGCCGCGCGGGGCGGGCTTCGGTGGGAAAATGAACGCATGAATCCGCTGATTGCCCTGCGACGCGTGTGGTCCGACTCGACGCTGGTCCGCATCGGGATCGTGCTGTCGGTCGTCGCGCTGCTGGCGCTGTCGGTGATCGTCGCCGCCACGGTCTTCACGGAGCAGTCGACCGGCAAGGCGAGCGCGATCAACGTGGCCGGCTCGCTGCGCATGCAGTCGTACGCGCTGTCGACGCGGGTGGCCGACACGCGCGGCGCCGCCGAGGACCGGCAGCGAGCCGCCGAGGAAGCGATCAAGGAGTTCGAGCGGCGGCTGAAGAGCCCGTCGCTGATGGGCGGCATCCCGGACGATGGCGCCAATCCGGTGCGCCGGATCTACTCGGGCATCGTCATCGACTGGGAGTCGCGCATCGCGCCGCTCGCGCGCCACGCGGTCCACGACGAGGCCTCGCGCGCGGAGTTCCTGACGACGATCCCGAACTTCGTCTCGAAGGTCGACGTCCTCGTGCGGCAGATCGAGACCGATCTCGAGGGCCGCATCCAGAAGCTGCGGCTGGTGCTCGGCATCGGTTTCTTCGTGATGATGATGCTGGTGGTGGCGGCGCTGTTCCTGCTGAACATCGAGGTGTTCCAGCCGATCGCGCGCCTGGCCGAGGCGGCCAAGCGCGTGCGCACCGGGGACTTCCACGTCCGCGCGGAGAGCACCGGCCCGGACGAGATCGGCCAGCTCGGGCAGGCGTTCAACTTCATGGTCGACGACCTGTCGCGGCTCTACGGCTCGCTCGAGAAGCAGGTCGCCGAGAAGACGCGCGACCTCGAGCGCCGCAACGACTCGCTGGGGCTGCTGTACGAGACCACCCGCACGCTGGCCGAGAAGCCGGTCGACTCCGAGTCGCTCACGCGGGTGCTGTCGATGGTGCGGCAGGCGCTCGGCGTCGAGAGCGGCGCGATCTGCTCGATCCACGGCGACGCCACGCGCGGAATGCCGCTCGCGCGCGACGAGTCGTCGGTGAAGGCCTGCCGCGGCGTGGACTGCCGCAACTGCGCGGACGGCGGGCGCGTCACCTGGCGCACCGAGCCCGGCGAGACCGGCGAGCGGCGCATCCTCGGCATCCCGCTGGTGGAAGGCGGCGTGTCGTACGGGGTGATGCCGCTGGTGCTGCCGCCGGGCAAGGGCCTCGAGGTGTGGCAGCTCGAACTGGCCGAGACGATGGGGCGGCACATCGGCGGAGCGCTCGCGTCGGCCGAGCGCCGCGACGAGCACCGGCGGCTCGGCGTGCTGGAGGAGCGTGCCGCGATCGCCCGCGAACTGCACGACTCGCTGGCTCAGTCGCTGTCGTACACGAAGATCCAGCTCGCACGGCTGGCGGCATCCATCGAGCACGAGGGACACTCGCTGCAGTCGATGAAGGTGCTGATGGAACTGCGTGAAGGCATCAACAGCGCCTACCGCGAACTGCGCGAACTCCTCACCACGTTCCGGCTGGGGCTGGGCGAAGAAGGCTTCGCCGGTGCGCTGCGCGACACCGTGGCCGAGTTCGAGCGCCGATCGGGCGTGCAAACGGCGCTGGAAAACGACCTGCTGAAGGTCGAACTGTCCGCCAACGAACAGGTGCACGTGCTGCAGGTCGTGCGCGAGGCCCTGACCAACATCGAGCATCACGCGCACGCACGCCACGCCTGGGTGTCGCTCAAGCGCGGCGCCGGACAGGCCATCGAGGTGACGGTCGAGGACGACGGCGTCGGCATCAGGCACGGCGAGTCGCCACGCGGCCACTTCGGACTGTCGATCATGCGCGATCGCGCGAAGTCAGTGAGCGGACAGCTGGTGATCGAGCGCCGGGAGCCGACCGGCACCCGCGTCCGCCTCGCCTTCATCGCCCAGACCGCCTTCGGCCCGGCCGCGCAGCCCGAATCCGCCACATCCGCAGAGACACCTCAATGACGACCCGCCACACCATCCTCGTGGTCGACGACCACCCGCTGTTCCGCCGTGGAGTGATCCAGCTGCTGCAGCTCGAGCCGAGCTTCGACGTCGTCGGCGAGGCCGGCGACTACGAGACCGCGATCCGGCTCGCGGCGGAAAAGGAGCCGGACCTCACGCTGCTCGACCTCAACCTGAAGGGCAGCGGCGGCCTCGAGATCCTGGCGGCCCTGAAGGACGAGGATCCATCGCGCCGCGTGGTGATGCTGACCGTCTCCGACGCGCCGGAGGACCTGATGGCAGCCATCCGCGCGGGCGCCGACGGTTACCTGCTGAAGGACATGGAGCCCGAGCAGCTCCTCGGCCGCGTGCGCGACGCGCTCGAGGGCCGGACCGTCATCAGCGACGCGCTGACGGCCGCACTCGCCGGCGCCTTGCGCGACGAGGCTCGCGGCGGGCGCCGCGACGTGCGCGACCTCACCGACCGCGAACTCGCGGTGCTGAAGTGCCTGGCGGGTGGACAGGCGAACAAGGTGATCGCGCGCAACCTGTCGATCACCGAGGGCACGGTCAAGGTGCACGTGAAGCACCTGCTGAAGAAGCTCGGCTTCCGCTCGCGCGTCGAGGCGGCGGTGTGGGCGTCCGAACAGGGGTTGCGCGCGGCGGCCTGAGCCGCCCTTCGGATCCGCTGCGTGACTGGTGCGGCAGTCACCAGCCGCGCATGGGGAGCGGTTGCTGCGTGCGCCTCGCAGCGGAGTCCCCAGTGCGCCGATCGCGCTGCGATGGAGCCGTTGGTTTGGGTGACTTGACGCGGAGTCCCCTGCGCGCCGACCGCGCTGCGGGGCACCGCGACTCCGCGCGACTCGGCGGCGGTCGGCCACGGCCCAGCGCACTTCTTGCGGGCGCGCAGCTTTCGGGGCGAGGCCCGCAAGTGCGTGTCTGGAGTGCCTTCCGGCGGATGGTGCGCCCGGCCCGCCGCCCGGTCGATTGGCAACGCCCGCCGCCTGAGCCGCGCTCCGCGCGGTACCCCGCAGCGCGGCCGGCGCGCCGCGCGCTGTGGATGCCGCTAAACCGACCGAGGCACGCCGACGGCCGATCAGGCGCAGGGTAGGACTCCGACGAGGCGCAGGATGGAACCCCACCGCCCAGGCGCAGGCGAGGACACCACCGTCCAGGCCCAGGAGCGCAGGCGATTGGCACTCTCCACCCGCGAGTGCCTTTGTCTTTCCGCCGGCTTTTTGCAGAATCTGGCAAGCCACTTGCTTGTATACGTTCTGCATTCCGCTTGCGTTGGAAGCAGTGAGCGGACCAACGGAGGGTTCCATGAGCCTGCCAGCGACGATTCCCGCGCCGCCGATCTCCATTGCCGGCTTCAAGGACGTCTATCGCGTGCCGCGCGTCGAGGAGGCGCTCGCCGAGTTGCAGGAGCTCGGGGCGGGCGCCAGCGAGGCGCTGCGCGCGACCTACGTCCGCATGATCCGCGCCGGCGGCCAGCGCTTCGTTATCAAGCCGTCGGCGCTGCCCGACATCGATGCGCTGATCGGCGAGTTGCCCAACTTCGAGGAGCCGCTGGAGGACATCCGCAAGCAGCTCGCGCTCTGCCTGTCGTCGGACGACCCGCTCGAACTCGAGCCCATCCTGCTGCTCGGCGATCCCGGCATCGGCAAGACCCACTTCGCGCGCCGCCTGTCGAAGCTGCTCGGCACCGGCTACAACTTCATCGGGATGAGTTCGCTGACGGCGGGCTGGATCCTCTCCGGCGCGTCGGCGCAATGGAAGAACGCGAAGCCGGGCAAGGTGTTCGACGCGCTCGTCAACGGCGACTATGCCAACCCGGTGATCGTGGTCGACGAGATCGACAAGGCCGGTGGCGACGCGCAGTACGACCCGCTCGGAAGCCTCTACACGTTGCTCGAGCACGACACGGCGGCCGAGTTCATCGACGAGTTCGCCGAGGTGCCGATCGACGCCTCCGACGTCGTCTGGATTGCGACCGCCAACGAAGCGCGATCGATCCCGGAGCCGATCCTGAACCGGATGAACGTCTACGCGATCGAGGCCCCGGACGAGGAGGGCGCGCGCCGTATCGCCCGCAGCATCTACGCCGAGTTGCGCAACGAGCACGCGTGGGGCCGCGCGTTCCCCGAGGAACTCGGCGGCGAGAGCCTGGAGCGGCTCGGTCGCATGAAGCCGCGCGAGATGCGCCGCATGATGCTGTCGGCCTTCGGCAACGCGAAGCTCGCCGGACGCGACGAAGTGCTGCCCGAGGACATCACCGACGACCGCGCGGCGAAGAGGCCCCGGATCGGCTTCTGAGAGGGCGCGCCTGCCCGAGCGTGGTGCGGATCCGCACCTTGCCGCGGCGCTACTTGCCGATCGGGCGTCGGGTCGCTTCTTCAGCGGCCACGCGTTTGTACACCGGCCCCCAGATCGGGTGGCCGACCTCCGCATCCGTCAGCCGGAAACCCGGGTCCGCCGCGAAGGCCGCGCGGAAGGCGGTTTCGCACTCTGCCGGCCGGCTGTAGGCGCAGGCGATGAACGCCAGGTGCTTGTGCGCCATCGCGATGTCGTGCTGGTCGCCGAGCCCGTCGGCGAGCGCGCGCCGGAACATCGTCTCGGCGCGCTCGTGCTGCCCGTCTTCGTACAGGCGCATCGCGTTCAGGAAGGCGCGCTCGGCCGGCTGCTCATAGAGCCGGGCGATGCTCACCGTGGGGGCGGGAGCAGGCGCAGGGGGAGGGGTCGCGCAAGCCGCGGCAAGCGTCGCGGCCGCGCAAGCCAGGATGACTCGGATTCGCGCCATGCCGCGAGACTACTGGAAACCAACCCGGAAGCTGCGCTCGAAACGGAGGTGGAAACCGTGCCTCGAACGGCTGGAGTCGGCGCGCGGCCGCTGCCGCATGGGCCGCAGCCGCCGCTGCCGGCGTCGCGCGGGACGGCTAGAAGCGGTGCTGCAGGTGGAGCTTCTCGCCGGGCTTCAACTCGACCTGGGCGACGAACGGTTCGAACGAACCATTGCGGATCTCGATGGTGTGCAGCCCGGGCGGCAACGTGATCTGGGTCAGCGGTGGCGACACGCCCTGGACGGTGCCATTGACCACGACCTCACCCCACGGCGCGACGGCGACCGTCACCGTGCCGTCGTCGAGCTTGACCGGATCGGCCCGCTTGCGCGCGGCGGCCTTGCCGTCCGCCTTCATTGCGTCGGCAGTGCTCGTCGCGGGCACGGCGGGCGCCGCCTCGACTGCCGGCGGCGGTGGTGTCATCGGGGGGATGATCGGAACCGGCGCGGCCATGTCAGGTGCGGCCGGTGCCGGCCCGCGGTGCGGCGTGAACAACGCGACTCCGCCGATGCCCAGCACCGCGAGCAACGCGATGCCGAAGAACATCGGGCCGCGCGCCGGCCGCGATGCCGTCACGGGCCGTGTCGGCAGGGCCTTGGCCGTCGAATCGACCGATGCGGGGCGCGAGCCGTCGACGAACTCGGCCAGCGCGTTGCGCAACTCGGACGCCTTCTGGTAGCGGTCGGCCGGGTTCGGGGACATCGCCCTGCGGACGATCTGCGCGAGCGCCGGCGGCGTGTCGGGCCGGATCTTCTCCACCGGCTTCGGCCCGGCGTCCATGACGCGGTCGAGCGTCTCGTCGACGGTGCGGCCGTCGAAGGCTCGCCTGCCTGCGAGCAGTTCGTAGAGGATCGTGCCGAGCGAGAAGATGTCGCTGCGGGCGTCGAGCGAGTCGCCCCTGGCCTGCTCCGGCGACATGTAGTTCGGCGTGCCGACCAGTTGCCGGGTGCCCTTCGGCATCGGCTCGGCCACCGGCGCGAGCGCCGTGCCGAAGTCCAGCAGCTTCGGCTTCAGGTCGCGCGACAGGAAGATGTTGCTGGGCTTGATGTCGCGATGCACCAGTCCGCGCTTGTTGGCGTAATGGATGGCGTCCGCGACGCGCATCATCATCGCCGCAGCCTGCCGCGGGCTCATCCGGTTGCCGCCGGCGAGGTACTCGTGCAGGTCCTGGCCGTGCAGGCGCTCCATCGCGATGTACGCCAGCGTGTCGGTCTTGTCGGCGTCGTAGATCGTCACGATGCCGGGGTGGCTCATCCCGCCGGCCGACTTGGCTTCGCGCAGGAAGCTCGCTTCGATCTGGGTGCGGTACCGCTCCTCGCTCGCCAGCGGGATGATCTTGATCGCGACCTCGCGGCCGAGGACCGGATCGTGCGCGGCGTAGACGACGCCGTACGACCCGCGCCCGATCTCGTTGAGCACCGTGAAGCGACCGATCGTCTGCGGCGGCGCGGGCACGGGCGGCGCAGCCTGCGGGAGGGTGGCGGTCATCGGCTCGGACATGGCCGACGATTATGTCACTCGGCAAACTTGCGCCGATCGCCCGAAAAGGCGTGTCGCTCCGCGACGCGAAGCGTCAGCGCGAGAACACGATCCGCTCGTTGCGCAGCAGGCGGGCCTGCGCGCCCAGCGCAAGCATCGTGATGCCGATCGCCATGGCCGCCGGCACCAGAACGTCGGCGGGGCCGACGGCTTCACCCCGCAGCGCCCGCATCATCACCACCTGCTGCGCCATCGCCGGGACGTAGAGCTGCCAGGCGGCGTCGCGCACCGACAGGAACAGCGGGATCACCGGCGCGAAGTTCACCAGCATCGTCAGGTAGCTGGCGTAGGTCTGCGCTTCCTTGTGGCTGCGGCCGTAGGTGGCGGCGAACATGTTGACCGCCGCGATCATGGCCGCGAAGGGCAGCAGCATCGCCAGGAACAGGACGGACTCCGCCGCGCCGAACTGCATCAGCGCCGACAGGCTCTCGCTCGGGATGAACACCATCGCACCGCGGAAGCCGACCAGTGTCAGCACGACCACCGCGGCCGAACATGCGGCAACGACAGCCCACTTGCCGAGCACGATCGCCGGCGTCGACACCGGGTTCATCAGCAGCGGTTCCAGCGATCCGCGCTCGCGCTCGCCCGCCGTCACGTCGATGGCGACGCTGATCGCCCCCACCACGGCGCCGAGCAGCGCGAGCCACGGGACGAGGAACAGCAACTGCGCGCCGCGTGACTTGCCGGCCGCCAGGTTGATCTCCTCGACGTCCACCGGACTGAGCACCTGCAGGCCGACACCGCGCGCGAGCAGGCGCTGGCTGCCGAGCTCGCGGCTGAACGCGCGCAGCATGCCGAGCGTGGCGCGCGCCGGGCCCTGGCTGCGGCTCGACGTGTCGTCGAACACCACGTCGAGGCGGATCGACTCACCGCGTCCGAGCCTCGCTTCGAAGTCCGGCGGCACGACGACGACCGCGTTCTGCAGTTCGCCCGAGCGCACGAGTTCGCGGAAGTCGGCGGGGGCCTCCTTCACCGTTCCGCCTGCGCGCTGGATGAAGTTGGCCAGCGTCGGCGCCGCGGCGCCACCGGCGAGAAAGACCTCCCGCCGGGCGACGCTCTCCTCGACGCTCGCCACGAACTTCGACAGCAGCAGCAGCGAGATCGGCCCGGCGAGGATCGAGCTGACCAGCACGACTATCCACGTCCGCCGGTCGCGCAACGCGTCGGTGAGCTCCTTGCGGAAGACGATCCACGCGGTCATGCGGCCCGTTCCCTGTGTGCCGGGTAGGCGAGGGCGACGAACGCGTCTTCGAGGGTCGCCGTGCCGGCCGTCGCCCGGATCATCCCGGCGGTGCCGCGCGCCACCGTCCGTCCGTGCGCGACGATCACGATCTCGTCGGCGAGCTGCTCGACCTCCTGCATGATGTGGGTCGAGATCACGATGCACTTGCCGGCGGCGCGCAGGTGCTGGAGCAGCCTGCGCAGCGCGCGCGTGGACACCACGTCGAGCCCGTTGGTCGGCTCGTCGAGGATCAGGTGCTGCGGGTCGTGGATCAGCGCCCGGGCGAGCGCGACCTTCATCCGCTCTCCGGTCGAAAAGCCCTCGATGCGTCGATCGAGCAGCGCCCCCATGTCCAGCAGGTCGGCGATCATCGCCAGCCGCGTGTCGCCGTCGGCGCGCGGCACCTGCCGCAGGTCGGCGTAGTAGCGGACGTTCTCGCGCGCGGTGAGCCGCGCGTAGAGGCCGCGCGCGTCCGACAGCATGCCGAGCTGCGCCCGCACGGCGTGCGGGTCGGACGCGACGTCCACGCCGCCGACGCGCGCGTGGCCGCGGTCGGCGCGGACCAGGCCGGCGACGACGCGCATCGTCGTGGTCTTGCCGGCGCCGTTGGGGCCCAGCAGGGCGGTGATGCGGCCGTCGAGCGCCGTGAAGCCGATGTCCTCGACCGCGACGACGCGCGCGCGCCGGCCCTCGACGCGCGCCTCGAAGTGCTTCGCGAGGTGTTCGACCTCGATCATCGCGCCGGCTCCTTCGGTATTTCGGCGGTCGTGGCGCCGGCGGGGACGATCGGTTCGAAGAACGTTGCCGCCGGCAGGCGGGTCAGGCAGGCGGCGTCGACCTTGTCGAAGCCGGCGTCGCGGATGAAGCGCGCCATCTGCGTCGGCGCGCAGCCGCTCGTGCTGACGATGTGGCCGAGGTACGGCGACACGATGTGGCGGGCGTTGCCCAGTTGCTCCGTCACGCGGGCCCCATGGCGCGGCGGTGTCGCGGGATCGAGTCCGCCTGACAGCACCAGCACCGGCGTCCTGCTGGCCGGGATCCCGTAGAACCCGGGCGGCACGGGGCGCGACGCGACACCCTTGCAGGCCCGCTCGTAGACGTCCAGGAAGGCACTGCCGAAGCGGGTGGCCGCGACCTGCGCGCGCTGCGCGGCATCGACCCGCGGCATGTCCTCCGCACACACCACGGCGAAGTGCATGCCGGCCGCGAAGTTCTCGTTGATGCTGCCGGCGACGGCGGCGCTGAGGGCGACCAGCGGCGTGAAGTCGCCGTCGGTGGCCTGCGCGAGCGCGTACGGCAGCACGGCCGACAGTTGCGGCGAATACAGCGGCACCCGCAGCAGCGACGACAGCACGCGGTGATCGATCCTGATCGTCTCCGGCAGCCCGGTCAGCGGATGCGGCACGCGCGCCTCGATGCCGAGGTCCGCCCGCGCGAGCAGGCTGTCGATGCGCTTCGCCATGTCCGGGTGGCGCCGATGACAGCGTTCGTCGCGCGCGCAGGCAGCGACGAGCGCCGACAGCGCAGCGTCGGCGTCGAGCGCGAAGGACACCGGCAGCACCATGTCGGGCGGCGCGACGCCGTCGAGCACCGCGCTGCGCACGCGCTGCGGGAACTGTCGCATGTACTCGAGCGCGGCACGCGTTCCGTACGAGCCGCCCCAGAGGTTGACCTGCTCGGCGCCCAGGCGCGCCCGCACGGCGTCGAAGTCCCGGACCGCGATCCAGGTGGCGTACTGCCGCAGATCGCCGCGAAGTGCATCCAGGCAGGCGGCGAGCCGTTCGACCTGCTGCAACGGCTCGAAGGCGGCGCTCATCGACGTTTCCTCGACCTTGCACTCGAGCGGGTGCGAGCCGCCGGTGCCGCGCTGGTCGATGAACACGATGTCGCGCCGCGCGTTGACCTCGTTCAGCACCGCCAGCATCTGCCGCCCGGTGCGGGTGGCGGCCTGGCCGGGGCCTCCTGCGAGGACGAACACCGGGTCGGGCTGCTTGTTGCGGGCGACCGCCGGGACCACCGCGAAGCGGATCTCGATGGCCTTGCCCTGCGGCTGGTCCGGATCCTCCGGCATCGACACCGTGCCGCAACGGACTTCGCGGTCGACGCCCGGGATCCGGCAGCCCTCGAGTTGCGCGACGGCGTCGCTGCCGCCTGGGCGGCACGCGGCGAGCGCCGCGGCGGTGACGGCGCCGACGAGCAGGTGAAGGAGGATCGTGCGCAGGTGGTTCTTCAAAGGACGGACGGCGCACCGGTTGTGCGGCGCGCGCGGAGCATAGCAACGGGCGCCGGGGCGGCCGCCGGGCTCGGTCAGGACCCGGAGAACAGGCCCAGGCCGATGACGCCGGCAACGATCAGCACGATGCTCGCGATGCGCGGCAGCGAGGGCGACTCGCCGAGCAGCACGACGCCGAGCACGGCCGCCCCCACGGCGCCGATGCCGACCCACACCGCGTACGCGGTGCCGACCGGCAGCGTCTTCATCGCGAGCGCCAGCAGGTAGAACGACAGCAGTGCGGCGACCAGCACCGCGACGCTCGGTCCCCAGCGCGTGAAACCATCGGTGCTCTTCATGCCGACGGCCCAGCCGATCTCGAGAAGGCCGGCGACGAGCAGCAGTGCCCAGGCCTGCGCCGTGGACGGTGCGAACGAACTCATGGGTGTTCCCGGGAACAAGGCAGGACGAAGCATGGCAAAGGCATGGCCCTTCGCACAACTCGCCCTTGCCACCGATCCCGGGAGGGATCGTGTAGCCGGTGCGCAGAGGAAGCCGTCATCGGGCGGGCCAGCCGGGGCGGCGCCATGGTCGCGCTACCCTTGCCGTCCCTCCCGCACGGAAACGGTGACGCGATCCATGACACGCGATGGCCACGAACGCCTGTTCGTCATCCTCGGCTCGGCGTCCGCCTTCATCGGCGTGGGCGCTGGCGCCTTCGCCGCCCACGCGCTGAAGGCGCGGCTTGCGCCCGACCTGCTGGCCGTTTTCGACACCGGCGCGCGCTACCAGCTCGTCCACGCGCTCGCCCTGCTGGCCGTCGCGTGGGCCTGCGCACGGTGGCGAAGCCCGGCGGCGCGATGGGCCGGCTGGAGCTTCGTCGCCGGCACCGTGCTCTTCTCCGGCAGCCTGTATGCGCTGGCCTTGAGCGGCGTGCGTGGCCTCGGCGCGATCACGCCGTTCGGCGGAGTTGCGTTCCTGGTCGGCTGGGCGCTGCTCGCGTGGAGCGCGTGGCGCGCGGAACGCTGAAGGGCGCTGCGCAGGGTCGGCGCATGCATTCCTCCCGGCGTCGCACGCTCCTGCCCGGCCTCGCGCTCGCGGTCGTGGGCAGCGTGCTGTTCTCGGGCAAGGCGATCGTCGTGAAGCTCGCCTACCGTTACAACGTCGATCCGCTGACGCTGATCGCCCTGCGCATGGCGTTCGCCGCACCGTTCTTCGTCGTGGCGTACTGGTGGACATCGCGCGGCGCCCGACCGCTCGCGCGCAGGGACCACGGCCGGCTGATCGCGCTCGGGGTGCTCGGCTACTATCTGGCCAGCTACCTGGACTTCCTCGGGCTGCAGCACGTCAGCGCGGCGCTCGAGCGTCTCATCCTCTTCCTGAATCCCACCATCGTGCTGCTGCTCTCCGCGTTCTTCCTGGCGAAGCGGATCCGACGGCTCGAGTGGATCGCGCTCGCGCTGTCCTACGCCGGCATCGTGCTCGCGTTCTGGCACGACGTGCGGCTCGAGGGCGGGCGCATCGGGTTCGGCAGCCTGCTGGTGTTCGGCAGCGCGCTCTGCTACGCGATCTATCTCGTGATCGGAGGCGAACTCGTGAAGCGGCTCGGCGCGATCCGCCTGACGTCGTACGCGATGTGCGTCTCCAGCGTGGCCGTGATGCTGCACTTCCTGCTGGCGAATCCGGTGAGCTCACTCGCGCAACCGGCGCCGGTGTACTGGCTGTCGCTGCTCAACGCCACGCTGTGCACGGTGCTGCCGGTGTTCGCGACCATGCTCGCGATCGAGCGCATCGGCGCGGGCCGCACGTCGATGGCGGCGATGGTAGGTCCGGTCGCGACGATCGGGCTGGCGTTCGTCTTTCTCGGCGAACCGGTGTCGGGCTGGCAGCTGGCCGGCACCGGGCTGGTCCTCGCCGGCGTTTATGTGCTGACCCTTTCGCCGACGGCGAAGGCGGCAGCGGGCTCAACTCCCAAGGAGGCGTCATGAAGACCAAGGCGGTGATGATTCGCGCGCACGGCGGTCCGGAAGTGCTGGAACTGGCCGAGGTGGATGTGAAGGACCCGGGCCCGGACGAGGTCCGTATCCGGCAGCATGCAATCGGCCTGAATTTCATCGACATCTACTACCGCACCGGCCTGTACTCGACCGCGCTGCCGCACGGCCTCGGCTTCGAGGGCGCGGGCGTCGTCGAGGCGGTCGGCGCGAACGTGAAGTTCCTCAAGGCGGGCGACCGCGTCGCCTACCCGCAGGGGCCGATTGGCGCGTACGCCGAGTTGCGGACGATGCCGGTCGCCACGGTCGTGAAGCTGCCGAAGAAGATCGGCTTCGACGAAGCGGCTGCCGTGATGCTGAAGGGACTGACCGTGCAGTACCTGTTCCGCCAGACCTACCGGCTGCAGGGCAACGAGACGATCCTGTTCCACGCGGCTGCCGGCGGCGTCGGACTGATCGCCTGCCAGTGGGCGAAGGCGCTCGGCGTGAAGCTCATCGGCACGGTCAGCTCGCCCGAGAAGGCCGCGCTGGCGAAGAAGCACGGCGCGTGGGAGACGATCGACTACACGAAGGAGAACTTCGTCGAGCGCGTGATGCAGCTGACGAAGGGCGCGAAGCTGCCGGTGGTCTACGACGGCGTCGGCAAGGACACGTGGGAAGGCTCGCTCGACTGCATCCAGCCGCGTGGCCTGATGGTGAGCTTCGGCAACGCCTCGGGCGCGGTGACCGGCGTCAACCTCGGCATCCTCGCCGCCAAGGGCTCGCTATTCGTGACCCGTCCGACGCTCGCCACGCACATCGTCCCGCGCTCGCGCCTCGAGGCGTCCTCGGAAGAACTGTTCGACATGATGGCGAGGGGCAAGATCAAGGTCGACATCGAGCAGCGCTACTCGCTCGCCGACGCGGCGAAGGCACAGTCCGATTTGGCGTCACGCAAGACCGTCGGTTCCACGGTGATCCTGCCGTAGCGCGCTGGTTGCAGAGGCTCGGCGCGTTGACTTGAGCGCGGAGTCCCGAGCGCGCCTGCCGCGCTGGGAGGCGCCTCGAGCCTCACGCTTCCTGTCACCGCTCCTGATCGCGCTGTGTGGTCCGGCGCGTCTCCTGCGCGCCGACCGCGCTGCGGGGCGCCTCGACTCCGCGCGACGCGCGGCGGGCGACACTGGGCTGAGGGTGCTCCCTGCGGGCCGGCAGCTTTCGGAGTGAGCTCTTGCGGTTTCGCCGGTCGTGCCTTCCGGCCGGGGTTCCTCTCGGCCCGCCGCAGTTTCCGGAGTGCAACGCCCGCTGCACGGCGTCGCGCTCCGCGAGGCACCCCGCACCGCGATCGACGCGCCGAGCGCTGTGGACAGGCTGGAGCGCCGCGCGCTCTTCTCCCGCCACAAGGGATGGCGCCTGGGCGGGGTGTGGGGTGCCTCGCGCAGCGCGCGTCAGACGGCGGGCGTGCCATTCACGGAAGTCCGGCGGGCCAGCGCGCCGCAGCCGCGAGGCACGGTTTGGCGTTCGATGACTTCGCGAGCCCGAAAGCTGGGAGCCCGCAAGGAGCGCTACCCGCCGAATGACGCCCGCGTCGACGCGCGCGGAGTCGAGGTACCCCACACCCCGCCCAGGCGCAGGTGGCTACCTGTCGAGATGCCCCGCAAGCCTAGTAGACGAACGGAACCAGCCGCCACGTGCGTGAAGCGTAGGCGGCGTACTCCGGGAAGGCCGCGCGCAGGTACTCCTCCTCGCGGGCGGCCTTCAGCAGCAGCACGACCAGCAGGGCGGCGAGCAGCGCAATGCGCCACGGCCGCGAATCGGCGACGACGAGCGCGCCAACGCCCAGCAGCACCGAGGCGTACATCGGGTGACGGATGCGGCGATAGGGCCCGCCCGTGACCAGCCGCGCGCCGGACCTGAGCTCCGGTCGGATGTTGAAGTTGCCCCAGCGGTTGTAGCCGAGCGTCCACACGCCGAGCACGACCGCGACCGAGAGCAGGAACAAGGTCGGCGGCCACGCCCTCGGCGGCACGGGCCAGTGCACGGCGCCGACGAGCGCGATGACCAGGCCGAGCTGCAGCGCGACCAGCACGTCGGACGGCACGCGCCGCGTCACGCTCCTCCGCGGTGGTACGACGTGACGAGGTCGACCTCGTTCTTCGAGCCGAGGAACACGGCGACCCGCTCGTGCAGTTTCGACGGCCGCACCTCGAGGATGCGCTGGTCGCCGTTGGTCGCGGCGCCGCCCGCCTGCTCGACCAGGAGCGCCATCGGGTTGCCTTCGTACAGCAGGCGGAGCCGGCCCGGCTTGCCCGGGTCGCGGGCGTCGCGCGGATACATGAAGATCCCGCCGCGCGACATGATGCGGTGCACGTCGGCCACCATCGAGGCCACCCAGCGCATGTTGAAGTCGCGTCCGCGCGGCCCGGTCTTGCCGGCCAGCAGTTCGCCGATGTAGCGCTGCACCGGCGGCTCCCAGTGCCGCGCATTGGAGGCGTTGATCGCGAACTCGCTGGTGTCCTCGGGGATCCGCACGTTCTCGTGGGTCAGCAGGAACGAACCCGTGTCTCGGTCGAGCGTGAAGCCGACCACGCCGTGGCCGATGGTCAGCATCAGCAGCGTCTGGGGTCCGTACACGGCGTAGCCGGCGCACACCTGCTCGGTGCCGGGCTGCAGGAAGGCGCTCTCGCCGGGCTCCGTGACGCCGTCCGGGCACTTCAGCACCGAGAAGATCGTGCCGACCGACACGTTGACGTCGATGTTGCTCGATCCGTCGAGCGGGTCGTACAGCAGCAGGTACTTGCCGCGCGGGTAGGCCACCGGAATGCCGACGGGGCCGTCCATCTCCTCCGATGCCATGCCGGCGAGGTAGCCGCCCCAGCTGTTCGCTTCGACCAGGATCTCGTTGGACAGCACGTCGAGCTTCTTCTGCGCCTCGCCCTGGACGTTGGTCGACCCTGCGTGGCCCAGCACGCCGCCGAGGGCGCCCTTGCCGACCGCGTGGCTGATGGCCTTGACCGCGCGCGCGACCACCTCGAGCAGCAGCCGCAGGTCGGGGTCGAGCCCGTGCTCGCGTTCGCAACGGATCAGGTGGTGCGTCAGGGACAGGCGGGCCATCGGTTCAGTTCTCCAGCGACTTGGTGACGACTTCGCGCACGTCGCGCGACAGGTGATCGGCGGCGGCGACCCGCTCCAGCGCTGCGCGCATCGCCTGCTGCCGGTCGGTCGCGAACCGGCGCCAGCGATCGAGCGCGCGCGCGATGCGCGCGGCCACCGTCGGATTGAGGCGGTCGAGCGCCAGCACGGCGTCGACCCACAGCGCATAGCCGTCGGTGCCGCGGCGGTGGAACTCCGCTTCGTTCAGCGCGCAGAACCCGCGCAGCAGCGCGAACACGGCGTTCGGGTTGTCCATCGAGAACGCCGGGTGTCGCATCAGGACGCGGACGCGCTCGACGCCCGGCGGCTCGCCCGGCTGCGCCATCGCGGTCGCCTGGACCTGCAGCCACTTGTTCATCAGCAGCGGCTCGCTCGACCAGGCCCGCGCCAGCTGCGCGAGGGCATCCGCCTTCCAGGGCGCGGCGCTGTTCACGATCGCGACCAGTGCACCCTGCACCTCGGTCATGTTCTCGGCCGCCACCAGCTGCGCGCGCGCCAGATCGAGCGCGCCCGGCGCGTCGGCGTCGACCAGGCAGGCAAGGGCGAGGTTGCGCAGCCCGCGCTTGCCGGCCGAGGCGTGGTCCGGCGAGTACGGACCCGGAACCGCCAGTGCGTCGTAGGCGGCCTTCCACTCCGCTGCCAGGCGGCGGCCCAGTTCCCCGTGCATGAAGCGGCGCGCGGCACGGATCGCCCCGGGCTCGATCACGGCACGCTGCTCGCCGATGAAGCCCTCGGCCGGCAGCGTCAGCGCCTGCGCCTTGAACGACGGCGACAGGCCCGGGTCCGCCAGCGTGCTGCGCACGACGTCGACGAACGTTTCGTCGAGCGCGAGCGGCTGGCCGGCCTCGACCGCGTCGGTGAGCGCCACCAGGCGCGCGGTCGCCATCTTCTGGCCGGCTTCCCAGCGGTTGAACGGATCGGAGTCGTGCGCGGCCAGGAACGCGAGGTCGCGATCGTCGAGCGGCGCGTCGACGGTCACCGGCGCCGAGAAGCCGCGCAGCAGCGACGGGACGACCTTGGGCGGCACGTGGGTGAAGCGGAACGTCTGTGCGGCCCGGGTCAGCTCGAGGACGCGCGTCGTGCCCCGCGCGGACGGCTCGCCCTCCAGTTGCAGCGGGATGTCGCCGCCGTCGCTGCCGACCAGGCCGACGGCGATCGGAATGTGAAAGGGTTCCTTCGACGGCTGTCCCGGCGTCGGCGCCGTGGACTGCGACAGCGTGAGTTCGAGGATCGCGGTGGCCGCGTCGTGGCGGGCGGCGGCCGTGACGCGCGGCGTGCCCGCCTGCGCGTACCAACGCCTGAACTGCGTCAGGTCGCGGCCATTCGCATCCGCGATCGCCGCGACGAAGTCGTCGCAGGTGACGGCCTGGCCGTCGTGACGCTTGAAGTAGAGGTCCATGCCGCGCCGGAAGCCCTCGACACCGACCAGCGCCTGCATCATGCGGACGACCTCGGCGCCTTTCTCGTAGACCGTGGCCGTGTAGAAGTTGCCGATCTCCTGGTAGCTGTCGGGCCGCACCGGATGCGACATCGGGCCGCTGTCCTCGGGGAACTGCACCGCGCGCAGCAGCCGCACGTCCTCGATGCGCTTGACCGCGCGGCTGGCGGCGTCGCCCATCATGTCGGCGGCGAACTCCTGGTCGCGGAACACGGTCAGGCCTTCCTTCAGGCTCAGCTGGAACCAGTCGCGGCAGGTGACGCGGTTGCCGGTCCAGTTGTGGAAGTACTCGTGGCCGACGATGGACTCGATGCCGGCGTAGTCGGCGTCCGTGGCGACCCCGGGATTCGCCAGCACGTACTTCGCGTTGAAGACGTTGAGGCCCTTGTTCTCCATCGCCCCCATGTTGAAGTGGTTGGAGGCGACGATCATGAAGCGGTCGAGGTCGAGTTCCAGCCCGAAGCGGCTTTCGTCCCAGGCGATCGCGCGCTTCAGGCTCGCCATCGCGTGGGCGGTCTTGTCCAGGTTGCCGGGCTCGACGTAGACCTGCAGCAGGGCTTCGCGGCCGCTGGCGCGCACGATGCGGTCCTCGTGCACGTCGAAGCGGCCGGCGACCAGCGCGAACAGGTAGCTCGGCTTGGCGAACGGGTCGTCCCACACCGCGTAGTGGCGGCCGCCATCTAGCCGGCCCCGCTCGACCAGGTTGCCGTTCGACAGCAGCACCGGATAGCGGCCCTCGTCCGCGCGCACCGTCACGCGGTACCGCGCCATCACGTCGGGCCGATCCGGGAAGAACGTGATGCGGCGGAAGCCCTCGGCCTCGCACTGGCTGAAGAAATTGCCGTTCGACACGAACAGGCCCATCAGCTCGGTGTTCGATTCCGGACGGATGCGGGTGACGGTCCGGACGGTGAAGCGATCGGACGGCGCCGGGATGCGCAGCGCGCCGTCGCTCAGTTCGTAGCCGGAGCGCGCCAGTGCCGTGCCGTCGACCTCCACCGCCTCCAGTTCGAGGTCCTCGCCGTCCAGGACCAGCGGGCCGGTGTTGCCGGGAAGGGCGTGGTTGCGACGGACTTCGAGGGTGGACCCGACGCGCGTCGAAGCGGGGTCGAGATCGAATTCGAGCTCGACCCGGTCGAGCAGGAAGGCGGGCGGCCGGTAGTCGGTGCGTCGCACAGTGACGACCTGGTCGTTACGCATCGGCATCGATTGGCCTTCGCCTGGGCGGGGGGTGGGTCGGCGGCACGCAGCATTGTAGCCACCGGCACCCGCGCGCCAGCGCGCATCGCCGGCCCGGCCGGTCAGGCCACGGGCCGGTTCGCAAGGTGGATGCCGAACAGGATCAGGGCTCCGCCCACGAAGTGATACAGGCCGATCGGCTCGGCGAGGAAGAACGTCGCGAGCAATGCCGCGAACACCGGTGTCAGGTTGACGAAGTGCATCGGCAGGACGGCGCCGGCCTGCGCCACGCCCCGGTCCCAGCAGTAGTAGGCAACGATCGAGGGCAGCACGGCCACGTAGAGGAGGGCCGCGACGTTGGTCGCGGTGGCGTCCGGGACGCGCTGAGTGACGGCGAGTTCGATCAGGTAGAGCGGCAGGATCATCAGCGCGCCGAGCCCGATCTGCACCGCCAGGAACGCGGTCATCGGCAGCGGTGGCCGCTGGCGCCGCAGCATCCACGTGTAGAAGCTCCACAGCACGGTCGCCACCAGCATGATCAGGTCGCCCATCGCGAACCGCAGCGCGAGCAGGTTGGCCAGGTCGCCGCGCGCGATCACCCACAGGACGCCGGCGGCCGACAGCGCCGCGCCGATCCATTGCCGGTGGGTCACCCGGGCCTGATAGAACGCCGCGCCGATCAGCAGGCCGGCCACCGGCCCCGAGGCGCCGATGAGGGTCGCGTTGACGGCGCCGGATGTCTGCAGCGCGAGGTACTGCAGCGAGTTGTAGCAGGCCACGCCGAGAAAGCTGAGGACGGCGAGTGCCTTCCAGTGCGAGCGGATCGTGCCGCGATGCGCCCGGACCGCTCGCACGGCGAACGGCGCTAGGATCGCGAACGCCAGTGCCCAGCGCCAGAACGACAAGGCCAGCGGGGGAAAGTGGCCGACGAGCGCGCGTCCGACGACGGCGTTGCCGGCCCAGAACAAAGGCGGCAGCACGAGCAGCGCTGCCGTCGACGGCGTGAGACGGGAGGTCACGCCGTCGATCGTATCGCGGGCGCCTCCGCGGTGGCGCCAGGGCCGCCTGGATCGCGCATGCGCGATCCAGGCGTGACGGTCCCTAGAAGTCCAGTTCGTCGCGGATCGCGGCGATGCCGGCCTTGGCGCAGGCCTCGTCGGCTTCGCCGGTCGGCGCACCGGAGACGCCGATCGCGCCGACCGTCGTGCCACCGGCCTGGATGTTCACTCCGCCACCGACCGCGACCACGTTGGGGAGATGGCGGATCCCAGCGCTCTCGCTGGCGCCGGCGGTGGCGCGGCCGAACTCGAGGGTGTCGGTGCGGAAGCTGATCGCGGTCCATCCCTTGTTGATCGCGGTGCTCACGGTGTGCGGACCGGCGAAGCGATCGCGCATCAGGGCCTGCGCGACGCCCGCGCGGTCGACCACCGCGACGGCGACCTGGTAGCCGCGCTTGCGGCAGTCGTCGAGCGCCGCGCGGGTGGCCTTGGCGGCTGTCTCGGGCGTGAGCTGCCGGACGTTGAATGTGCCGGCCTGGGCGAGCGCGAGCGCGGGCATGGCGATGGCGGCAAAAGCGGCGACGAGCGTGCAACGAGCTTTCATGGGGCCTCCGGGCCATTGATGCGAGGCATGCAGTGCATGAGACGCGAGTTGAGGAACGAACGCCCATTTAGCGTAGCAGCGGCGCGACGACGGGTTTGACGAGGCGCAACCTTGCGCGGCGCCCGAACGCCGCGCGTGGCCATCGCAGTGGGCCGTTCTTTTGACGCCGTCGAAGCCCCTGTGCTTCAAGGGGGCAGCGCGGTGGCCGCCTTGACGTGAATCAACGGAGCATGGAAGTCGCGTGCAACACTGCCCGCGCCATGAACAAAGCAGCGCGCCCTGATGCGCACTCACCGCGCGCCGCCGTTGAATGCCGAATGATTCGATGCGCGGGCCCAACATGCTGAAAATCCGTCTGTCTCGCCTCATGCCCGGCCTGGTGGCGCTGGCCGCCCTGACCGTCTCCCTCTCTGTCGGCGCCAAGACTGCCCCGGCCGCCGCCGCAGCTCCCCCCCCGGATCCCAACGAGAGCTGCATGATGTGCCACGCGGACCCGGCAGCGAAGTCCGAAAGCGGCAAGTCGATTGCCGTGGACGCCAAGGCCTTCGCCGGTTCCGTGCACGGGCAGATGCAGTTCAAGTGCACCGACTGCCATAGCGACGTTTCGGCGGAGAAACTGCCGCACGAGCCCAAGCTGAAGCCGGCCAACTGCTCGGGCTGCCACGAGGCGGCCGTGAAGGAGTTCGAGTCGACCGCGCACGCGAAGGCGCGCAAGGGCGGCAACCTGGTCGCGGCGACCTGCGCCGACTGCCACGGCAATCACGACATCCTGAAGTCCAGCGACCCGGCTTCGCGCACGCACGTCGCGAAGATCGAGACCACCTGCGGTTCGTGCCACGGCAACGAGGCGATCATCCAGAAGGCCCACCTCCCCGGCGGCAACATCGTCGCGCAGTACCACGACAGCATCCACGGGGCGAAGACCAACGGCAAGGCCGCGGATGCCGGCAAGGCGCCCACCTGCACAGGGTGCCATGGCGCGCACAAGATCCGCGGCAAGGCAGATGCCGAGAGCCGCGTCAACCGCGAGAACGTCGCGCTGATGTGCGGCAGCTGCCACCAGCAGGTGTACAGCCGGTTCAGCGGCAGCCAGCACGGCACGGTGCGCCAGGCCGGAAACTCGGCCGCGCCGACCTGCATCGACTGCCACAGCGCGCACCGGATCCAGGACTCCGGGTCTTCCGGGTTCCAGGTCTCGGTGATCAACGAGTGCGGGACCTGCCATGCGGACCTGATCGAGACCTACCGTGACACGTACCACGGGCAGGTGACGCAACTGGGCTACACGCGCGTCGCGACGTGCTCGAGCTGCCACGGCGCGCACGAGGTCCTGCCTGCCAGCAATCCGAAGTCGATGATCTCGCCCGAGAACCGCGTGACTACCTGCCGCAACTGCCATCCGGGCGCCAACGCGAACTTCGCCGCCTTCAAGCCGCACGGCAACGCGCACGACCGCGAGGGCGATCCCATCCTGTACTACACGCGGCTGTTCATGGTGTGGCTGCTGATCGGGGTGTTCTCGTTCTTCGGCCTGCACACCGTGCTGTGGATGCTGCGCGAGCTGAAGGAAGTGCGCGCACGGCGCCACGGTCGTTGAGAGGAACGATAAATGTCTAGTTCGATGACTTTGAACACCTCGGTGCCGGCTGCGCACTCCCACTCGGCAGGGCGCCACTACCGGCGCTTCGGACCGGTCGAGATCGTGATGCACGTGTTCGTGATGATCACGTTCATCGGACTGGCGCTGACCGGCGTGCCGCTGCTGTTCGCCGACCACACATGGGCCGTCGTCCTGGTGAAGTTGCTGGGCGGGTTCGAGGGCGCCGCCCTGATCCACCGCATCTGCGCGGCCGTGATGACGGTGGTCTTCGTCAGCCACGTGATCCGAGTGTTCGTGCGCGCGTTCATGGCCGAGGACTGGCTCAGCTACTTCTGGGGGCCGAACTCGATGGTGCCCAACCTGAAGGACGGGCAGGACATCGTCGGCATGTTCAAGTGGTTCTTCGGCAAGGGGCCGCGCCCGCAGTTCGACCGCTACACGTACTGGGAGAAGTTCGATTACTGGGCGGTCTTCTGGGGTATGTTCATCATCGGCGGCTCGGGCTTCATGCTGTGGTTCCCGACGTTCTTCTCGCAGTTCCTGCCGGGCTGGGTGTTCAACATCGCGACGATCGTCCACGGGGAAGAGGCGCTGCTGGCAGTGGGCTTCATCTTCACGATCCACTTCTTCAACGGCCACCTGCGGCCGGAGAAGTTCCCGATGGACATGGTGTTCATCACCGGCGTTGTCTCCGAGCACGAGATGAAGGACGAACGCCCGGTCGAGTACGCGCGCATGGTCGAGCAGGGCCGGCTGCAGCAGCTGGAGGCGCCGGCGCCGAGGCGCGAAGGCCTGCTGTTCGGCAGGATCCTCGGCACGGCGGGCGTGGTGCTCGGCCTGATCACCATCGGCCTGATCCTGTACGGCGTCATCTTCTAGGCTTGGCGGTAGCATTGCGATGAGGGCTCCGTCCGCAGGGACGGAGCCCTCGTGACAATCCGGGGGGAGGAGAACAAGCATGAAGATGAGCTTCGGTCGCAAGACCATGATTGGGGCGATTGGCACGTTCGTGGCCATCGGCATCGGACTGATGGTGCTTGCGGCAGTCGGGATCGCGGGGTGGGAGTACTCGAACAGCGATCACTTCTGCGCGACCGTGTGCCACCAGGTGCACCCGGAGGAGTCGGTTATCCACAAGCAGTCGGTGCACGCACGCGTGCAGTGCGTCGAGTGCCACATGGGCCGCCTGTCGACGCTGCACATGCTGGCGCTGAAGCCCACCCACGTGAATGAGTTGTGGGGAATGATCGTCGGCTACGAACGGCCGGTCGGCTCGCACACACTGCGGCCGTCGCGCGACAACTGCGAGGCCTGCCACTGGCCGGCGGTCGAGCACCACGACAGCATCGCGGTCAAGAAGCGCTACGACACCGACGAGAAGAGCAGCGAGTCCATCACCCGCCTGACGCTGCACACCGCCACCGGCGTCGCGCGCGAGGGCATCTCGAAGGGCATCCACTGGCACATCGAGAACGACGTGTCGTTCAAGGCGCCGACGCCGCAGGCGCGCGAGATCCCGTGGGTGCAGGTCACGCGGAAGGACGGCTCGACCTCCACGTTCATCGATCCGACCTCGAAGGTCACCGCTGACGAACTGGCCAAGCTCCAACCGCGCCGCATGGAGTGCTACGACTGTCACAACAACGTCGGCCACCCGTTCCGGAATCCGGCGCGCGTCGTGGACGACGCCATTGCCGACGGCCGCATCGACCGCAGCCTGCCGAGCGTGAAAGCGCGATCCGAGGCCATCATCGCCGCGGCGGGCGAGTTCAGCGGGCCGCGCGCCGAGCGCGAGCAGAAGATCGACGCGATCCTGGCGGAGAACAGCGCCAAGGCCAACGTGAAGCCTGAACTCCAGGCGAAGGAGAAGCAGTTCCTGGCCGAGATGAGGACGATCATGCTCGAGCGGTCCTTCGAGGCGAAGGGCTTCTCGTGGAAGTCGTTCGCCACCCACACCGGCCACTTCGACGCCGAGGGCTGCTTCCGCTGCCACGACGGCAAGCACCTGAACGAGAAGGGCGAGTCGATCCGGCTTCAGTGCACGCTGTGCCACGACCTGCCGAGGGTGACGCTCGAAAACGGCAAGGGCACCGTGCCGTCGACGGTGGTCGCCGGCGTCACGCCGCCGTCGAGCCACGAAGAGCCGAACTTCATGCACGATCACCGCTTCAAGATCGACGAGAGCTGCTCGATGTGCCATGGCAAGCTCGAGTTCGGGCGCGAAGGCGGCAACTTCTGCGCCAACCCGGCGTGCCACGGGCGGCAGTGGCCGGGGGTCAACCTGAACGTCGAAGCCAAGGCGGCCGCGCCGGCCCCGGCCGCGGTCCCCGCGGCCGCGGCGACGAAGACGTCGGCACCCGCCACGCCTGACAAGGCCAAGGCCGAGAAGAAGTAGCGCGACCGCGCTCCCTGGAACGGCCGCCCACGGGCGGCCGTTTCGTTAACAGGCCCCAGACCGCGGCGATAAACTCGCTGGTTCCATCGCCTGGAGACGCCCTGATGAACCTCGCCGATCTCGATCGCTTCGTCGCTCGCCGCTGGGACGAGGACCTGCTGCCGCAGCTGATCGACTACGTGCGCGTGCCCGCGAAGTCGCCCGCGTTCGATGCGAGCTGGGAGGCGCACGGGCACCTCAAGGCGGTGATCCAGGCGGCCGAGCAGTGGTGCCGCGCCCAGCCGATCGCCGGGCTGAAGCTCGAAATCGTCACGATCGACGGCCTGACGCCGTGCCTGTTCTTCGACGTGCCGGCGACCGCAGGCCTCGGCGACGACCGCACGGTGCTGTTCTACGGCCATCTCGACAAGCAGCCGGAGATGGTCGGATGGCGCGACGACCTCGGCCCGTGGAAGCCCGTCTACGAGGACGGCAAGCTCTACGGCCGCGGCAGCGGCGACGACGGCTACGCGGTGTACTGCGCGCTGACGACGATCGCCGCGATCGACGCCCAGGGCGCGCCGCGTCCGCGCTGCGTCGGCCTGATCGAGACCTGCGAGGAAAGCGGCAGTCCGGACCTGCCCGCGTATCTGGACCTGCTGGCGCCGCGGCTCGGCGACGTGCAGTTGCTCGTCGGGCTCGACTCCGGCTGCCGCAACTACGAGCAACTGTGGGTCACCACCTCGCTGCGCGGGCTCGTCGGCGGCACGCTGACCGTCGAGATCCTGTCCGAGGGCGTGCACTCGGGCCATGCGAGCGGGATCGTGCCGTCGTCGTTCCGCATCGCGCGCCAGTTGCTGAACCGCATCGACGACGCGGCCACCGGGCACGTCCTGCTGCCGGAACTGCACGCGGAGATCCCGGCGGAGCGCGTCGAACAGGCGCACGCGGCCGGCGCGATCCTCGGCGACCAGGTGTGGAAGGAGTTTCCGTGGATTACGTGCAACCACGGGCCCGACGCCCAGGCTCACGCGCTGCCGACCACCACGGATCCCGTCGAGGCGATCCTGAACCGCACGTGGCGGCCCGCGCTGTCGGTGACCGGCGCGGCGGGGTTCCCGTCGATCGACTCCGCCGGCAACGTGCTGCGGCCAAAGACGACCTTCAAGCTGAGCATGCGGATACCGCCGACGGTCGACGGCGAGCGGGCGACATGGGCGCTGCGCAAGGCCCTCACCGAGAACCCGCCGTACGACGCCCGCGTGACCTTCCTGGCTGACCACGGCGCGACCGGATGGAATGCGCCGGACACGGCGCCGTGGCTGAAACAGGCATTCGAAGCGGCGTCGCGCAGCGTCTACCAGCGCGACGTCGCGTGGATCGGCGAGGGCGGCACGATCCCGTTCATGAGCATGCTCGGCGCGAAGTTCCCGCGCGCGCAGTTCTTCATCACTGGCGTGCTGGGACCGCACTCGAACGCGCACGGCCCCAACGAGTTCCTGCATGTTCCGTACGCGAAGAAGCTGACCGCGGCGGTCGCGAGCGTGGTCGCCTCGGTGCGCTGACGCGTCGCGTCGGCTGAGTCGTTTCGGCAGGTGGTTGCCTGCGCCGGAGTCTCCTGCGCGCCCCGCGCTGTCCGGGAGCTTTGGCCACGTGCGCCTTGCAGCGGAGTCCCATGCGCACCGCCCGCGCGGTGTGGCTGCAAGGTCGCACGCCGGGCCGTCGGTCGACGACATCGCTGTGACCGCGTGGCCTGTGCCAGCCCAACCTCGATCAGCTTGTCCGCCTCGGCCAAGCGCAGGGGACGGCTCGCTTTCAGCTGGATCGCCTTGACTGGAAAGCGATGCTCTGGCTCCGAGGCCGACGAAACGCTGCTCAGCTGCTCACGGACACCGCGGCAGGGGATAGTGTTCCCTCCACTCGGCCGTGGCGACGCGCAGGAACGACGCAACGTCGTCCGCGCCGATGCACGGAAGACCGAGGTGCTGCCCGGCGGCTTCCAGCGCGGGCAGCGGGGCGTGCCTGTCCAGCGGGTGTGCGAGCGTCTGCTTCGACAGTTTCTCGCCGCGCTCGTCGACCACCACGGGCACGTGCAGGTAGCGCGGCTCAGGCAGCCCGAGCACGCGCTGCAGGAGGATCTGCCGCGGCGTGTTGTCGAGCAGGTCCGCCCCGCGGACGACGTCGGTGATGCGCTGGTGCGCATCGTCCACCACCACCGCCAGCTGGTACGCCCACGGGCCGTCCGCGCGCCGGATCACGAAGTCGCCGACGTCGCTCGCGAGTGACTGCGCGCACGGACCGACCGCTCGGTCGACGAAGGACACGGTCACGTCGGGCACGCGGAGGCGCCAGGCGCGTACGCTCGCCGGCGCGATGGCGGTTCGTGAGCACGTGCCGGGATAGACGCCGTCCGGCCAGCCCGGCCGCGCGGCGATGGCCGCCTCGACGTCCTTCCGCGAGCAGGCGCAGCCGTACACCAACCCCTGTCCGGCCAGTCGCAGGAACGCGGCCTCGTACGCGTCCGAACGCCGGCTCTGGAGCAGCACCGGTTCGTCGGACTCGAGTCCGCACGCCGCCAGCTGGCGCAGGATCTCCTCGCTCGCCCCCGCCACCTCGCGCGGCGGGTCGAGATCCTCGATCCGGACGATCCACGCGCCGCCCGCAGCGCGCGCGTCGAGCCAGCTCGCGAGCGCTGCGACGAGGGAGCCGGCGTGCAGCGGGCCGGTGGGCGAGGGGGCGAACCGGCCCCGGTAGGCCATCGATCGGGCTCGGGAGTGGATGTGGCGATGTCGCGGGAGCGCGCGCGGGGCACGGCGCTCCGCGTCTGCCGTGGCTCCGATTATCACGGAAGGCGCACCGAGCCGGCTCCGGGCGGCGTGTTCCGACGGCCGGTGATTGCTGGGCGCATCCGGCGCCGGCTACGATGCGCCCTTGACGTGAAGGCGCAGGCGATCTCGCCGACAACGCGCTGCGCATCAGAAGCACCTACCGACACGCCACGATGGAGCCGAGCGGAGCCGTCCCCACTGCGCGAAGAGCGCCGCCGCGATCCATCACGTCGCAGTCGTTCGACCTCCGCACCGCGTTCGCCGTCGAGCGTCGCCTGCTGCCGGCGCTGCTGCTGCTCGCGGTCCTGACCACCTTCGTCGCGCTGGGCGCGGGCGCCGGCGCCTGGGCCTTCGCGTGGCTGGCGCTCGCCGCCGCGAATTCGGCCGTGCGCTTCATGATTGCGACGTCGCACGTCGACTCCCGGGTCGCGCTGGCGCCGGACTCGGCGCCGGGCCGCGCCTACCTTGGGACGGCGATCGCTGACCTCGTGCTGTGGGCCGCGATGCTCGCGCTGGTGCCGAAGCCGGAGATCTTCTTTGGTGGCTCGGGCGCGTACGCCGCGAGCGGCGCCGTGCTGTTCGGAGCCCTGAGCTACGGCGGCTGGCCGCGCGTCTGGACGCTCTACATCGCGGCGTGGATCGCCATCTCGGCGATCGGCCTGCTGCGGGTGCCCGGCAACGTCGTGTTCGCGCTCGCGTTTCCGCTCTGGCTGCTCGCCGCGTGGTGGATCGGACGCCAGCAGCCTCTGGCGCGGCACGGCGAGGGCAAGCCGCCGCAAACGCTGGTCAGCAACCCGACCAAGTTCGGCTGGCAGGCCGCGGTCCATGCGATGCCCACGCCGGTCATCGTCGCGCGCGACAACCGCGTCATCGACGTCAATGGGGCGGCGAGCGAATTCATCGGCCGCGGCGAGCAGTCCATCGTCGGCAATTCGATCGACCAGTCGATCGTCGCGGAGCCGGCGTCGGCGCTCGATCCGACCAGGCACCGGAGCGCTGGCAGCGTCGACGTCGAGGTGCGCGCGGCGCACCGCACGTCGCCCGGGCCGACGTGGAAGGGACGCGTCCGCTTCATGGAGCCGGGCCGGGCGAGCTCGGTGCTGGTGATTGCACTGACCGAGGAGAAGAAGTCACCGCCGAAGCAGCAGCGTCTGCTCGAGGACGCGCTGCGGCTTGCCGACTGGATCGGCGGCCAGCAGGGCCTGCCGTGGTTCCGCGACGAGCGCGGCCGCCTCGTCGTGCCGCGCGAATTCCCCGCCCCCGAGGCCGGCCGGCTGATGGCCGACCCGCACGCTTTCCCGCTGGCCTACCTGATTCCGGAGGCCGACCGCGCGCGCATCAACGGCCAGTACCGCGCGGCGCTCCGGGCCGGCGGCGTGTTCGACGACTGCATGCAGCTGCGCGACGCGACCGGCGCGCTGCGCAGCGTGCGCGTCGTGTGCATGACGCGCGTTCCGCGCGCCTCCGGCGCCGTCCACATGATCATCGGCACGATCGCCGAGGCGCGCGCCAGCGCCGCCTCCGCGGTCCGCGAGGCCGCCGGCGACCTGCTGGCGCGGCTTCCGGTGCTCGTCTGGATCGTCGACGACCAGGGCCGCGTGGTGCACGCGCAGGGCAACGAGCCGCGCCGCTGGGGTGTGCGGGCGGCGCCGAGCCTGCGGCCCCAGTGGGACGAGGCGTTCGAGTTCAAGCCGGAGTCGCGCCTGGCGGTGATGAACGGGATCCAGAAGGCGCTGCGCGGCGAGGCTGCGTTCGATGTCGTCAACGCCCGCACGAGCCGTTCCGGCGGACGACTGCAGCTGCGCAGCCACTTCATTCCTTACACGGGGGCGAAGAGCAACGCGGTGATGGTCCTCGACACCATCGCCTCGCCGACCGAACTGCTCGAGCTCGACAAGCTCAAGCGCAGCAAGGCGCTGTACAAGTCGCTGGTGGAGGCGTCCGCCAGCCTGATCTGGGCCTGCGATCACACCCTGACGCTGACGTTCGTCAGTCGGCGCGCCGCGCGCGAGATCTACGGCTACGAACCGCGCGACCTGCTGGGCCGCCCGATCGATGTGCTGCTGCCGAAGGATGTCGAGCAGCCGGCGGTGCTGAACGCGTTCGACGCACTGCGCGAGGGAAAGCCGATCCGCGACCTCGAGGCGGTCCACCTCACGCAGGACGGGCGCCGCGTCATCGTGTCGATCAGCGCGGTGCCGATGCGCCACCGCGACGGGCGCTTCGCCGGCCTCATCGGCATGAACGCCGACCTCACCGCGCTGAAGTCGCGCGAACGGCGGCTGTCCGAGGCCTTGCGGGTCGAGCGCACCGTGCTCGATTCGGCGGGGCAGGCCATCGCCGTCGTGAAGCAGGGCATGGTGCAGCGCTGCAACGACGCGTTCCTGCGCCTGGCCGGCCTGCCCCCCGACGAACTCGCGAAAGTGCCGGTCGCCGGCGCTCTGCTCGAACAGGAAGACTGGCTCGATGTGACGAGCGCGGCCGACGAGGCGCGATCGCGCGACCAGGCGGTGGTGCGCGAGCTGCGCGTCAGGCGCGGCACCATCCTCGGCGTGGCCGATGCCGCGTGGTGCCAGGTCACGGCGCGTTCCATTGCCGCCGGCGAGTATGTCTTCGTGATCGCCAACATCGACACGTTGAAGCAGCGCGAGGCCAACGCCGTGCACGATGCGCACCACGACGAGCTGACCGGGCTCCCCAACCGCCGCCTGCTGGCGGAGCGCGCCGCGGCCGCGCTGGCAACGTCGGAACTGCGGCAGGTGAGCTGCGCGGTGCTCGCCATCGACCTCGACGGCTTCAAGGAGATCAACGACCGGCACGGCCACGAAACCGGCGACCGCATGCTGCGCGAGATCGCGGCGCGGCTGACCCGCGTGATGCGGCCGCAGGACACCGTCGCCCGGCGCGGTGGCGACGAGTTCGCGGTGCTGGTGCCCGATGTCGGCTCGATGCTGGAAGTCGAGAAGATCGCCGAGCGGCTGCTCAGCGCGGTCGCGCAGCCGGCGACGCTCGCCGAAGGCATCGCCGAGCTGCGGGTGTCGGCAAGCATCGGCGTCGCCCTGGCGCCGGAGCAGGGGCGCGACCTCGAGCGCCTGCTGCAGCTGGCGGACCTCGCGATGTACGACGCCAAGCTGAAAGGCAAGAACCGCTACGCCTTCGCGCACGGCGCGAGCATGCCGGCCAACGTCACGCCGTTAGTGCCGCGCGCGTCGCGGGCGTCCTGAGCTTCTCGATCCACCAGGCCGCGGCCTTGCCGCGCGCATCATTGCGCCAGGCGGCCTTCAGCGCGCTGCTGCGCTCGCCCTGGTCCGTTTCCCTGATCAGCAGTTCGCCGCGCGCGACCGCGTCCGCGATCCGTCCGCGCGGCAGGTAGCCGCAGCCAAGTCCCGCCCGCTGCGCGTCGATCTTCGCGGCCATCGTCGGCACGGTGAGCACGTCGATCGCGCCCGTGAAGCCGGTCGTGCGCGGCGCGAGCTGCCGCGAGGTGTCGCCGACGACGACCTGGCGGTGGCGGCGGATCTCGGTTGTGCCGAGCGGCGGCGCCAGCGCCGCAAGCGGGTGGAAGGGGGCGACGGCGAACACGAGGTCGACCGCGCCGAGTGGCTCCGAGCGGTAGCCGACGCTCAGCCGATGCGGCGCCGGTCCCTCCTCGGACGCGCCGACCGCGAGGTCCGCCCGGCCCGTCAGCAGGGCATCCCAGGTGCCGCCCAGGACTTCCTCCGTCACGCGGACCTGCGTCGGCGCCACCGCGCAGAAGTCGTCCAGCAGCGGCAGGAATCGATCAAATGGAATGATCGTGTCCAGCGCAATCCGCAGTTCGCGCTCCCAGCCGGCGGCCACGCGCTGGACCCGGCGGGTGAGTTCGTCCGCAGCGGCGATCAGGTGACGCCCCTCGCGCAGCAACTCCTCTCCCGCCGGGGTCAGCCGGGCGCGGTAGCCGGCGCGGTCGAACAGCAGCACGTCGAGGTCATCCTCCAGGCGGCGCGCGGCATAGGTCACCGCGGACGGCACCCGTCCGAGTTCCTCGGCGGCGGCCGCGAAGCTGCCGCGACGCGCGATCGCATCGACCAGTTCCAGCGACTCCAGGCTCAGCTTGGCCACAATGATCAAGGTGAAAAGAAGTGAACGAGATCGTGAGTCTATGCCCGATTTCTTTTATCGGGAACGCCGGCACGATGCGCCCCTGGCCGCCCTCGGGCGGAGCGCGACGAACAAGGAGGTCTCCCATGCTTGCCATCAGGCGCAGCGCCGAACGCGGGTACGCGGATCACGGCTGGCTGAAGTCGTTTCACAGCTTTTCGTTCGCGGACTATCACGACCCGCGGCACATGGGCTTCGGGCCCCTGCGCGTCATCAACGAGGACCGCGTCGCGCCGGGCATGGGGTTCGGCACGCACGGTCACCGCGACATGGAAATCATCAGCTACGTGCTCGATGGCGAACTGGCGCACAAGGACAGCCTGGGCAACGGCTCGGTGATCCGTCCGGGCGACGTGCAGCGCATGAGCGCGGGCACCGGCGTGCGGCACTCGGAGTTCAACCACTCGGCAACGCAGGTCACGCACTTCCTGCAGATCTGGATCGTGCCCGGCGTGCAGGGCATCGCGCCGGGCTACGAGGAGAAGCGGTTCGAGACCGCCGACAAGCGCGGCCGGCTGCGTCTCGTGGCGTCGCCCGACGCCGCCGAAGGCTCGGTGACGATCCACCAGGATGCCCGGGTATACGCGGGGCTGTTCGACGGCGACGAGCGTGCGACGCTCGCCGTCGCTCCCGGTCGCCGCGCCTACGTGCACGTGGCGCGCGGCGAGATCGGCGTCGACGGCCAGCGGCTCGCTGCCGGGGACGCGGCGATGATCACGGACGCTGGCCGCGTCGAACTGGCGGGCGGCCGCGACGCCGAGGTGCTGGCGTTCGACCTTCCATGACGGGTTTCGACAACGACGGGAGTAAAGGGGAATGAAGGCAGTGATGAACGACGCGTCCACGCTGATCGGCCGCGTGCTGATCGCGGCGATGTTCGTGTACGCGGGCTACGGCAAGATCGGCGGGTTCGAGGGAACGGCCGCCTACATCGCGTCGAAGGGGCTGCCGCTCGCGCAGCTGCTGGCGGCCGGCACGATCGCGCTCGAGATCGTCGCCGGCGTGATGCTTGCCGTCGGCTGGAAGACACGCTGGGCGGCGTTCGCGCTGGCGCTGTTCACGGTCGCCGCGAGCCTGCTGTTCCACAACTTCTGGGGCTATCCGGCGGACCAGTTCCGGACGCAGCAGCTGTTCTTCCTGAAGAACATGGCGATTACCGGTGGACTGCTGATGATCGTGGCGTTCGGCGCCGGCCGCCTGAGCGTCGACCGGCGCTGAACAGCGGGGCCCGTGGTCAGGCGAGGACGCGCTGCATGAACGCGGCGATGTCGCGGATCTCCTCGGCGCTCACGGAGTGCGGCATCGGGTAGTCGTGCCACTCGACGGCGTACCCGGCCGCCTGCAGCGCGTCGCGCGAGGCGGTCCCGCGGGCCAGCGGCACCACGGGATCCTGCGTGCCGTGCGCCAGGAACAGCGGCACGCCCTTGCTGGCCGCCGAGGCTTCGCGCGAGAACGCATCCGCCAGCGGCAGGTAGCACGACAGCGCGATCAGGCCCGCGAGCGGCTGCGGCTGGCGCAGGCCGGTGTGCAGCGTGATCGCGCCCCCCTGCGAGAAGCCGGCCAGCACGATGCGCGAGCGCGCGACCCCGCGCTCCACCTCGCGCTCGATCAGCGCCTCGACCAGCGCCTGCGACGCGCGGATGCCGTGCTCGTCCTCGCGCCGCACGAGATCGGCGCCGAGGATGTCGTACCAGGCGCGCATCACGTAGCCGCCGTTGATCGTCACCGGCATCGCCGGCGCGTGCGGAAAGACGTAGCGCGCGGCCGGAGCGCCGTGCGTCTCGAGCTCGCGCACGACCGGAACGAAGTCGTAGCCGTCGGCACCGAGGCCGTGCAGCAGGATCACGGTCGCGCCGGGCGAGGGGCTTGTCTGGACTTCAACACATTGCAGCAGTTCGCTCATTGAGGCTTCCGCTGTGCGTTCTTCGGGCGAAACGCCTTGACGACGGCGTCGTGCGTCTCGATGTACGGGCCGCCGATCAGGTCGATGCAATAGGGCACGGCGCCGAAGATCCCGTGCACCAGGGCCTGGCCGTCGGGCGCCTTCAGCCCTTCGAGCGTTTCGGCGATCGCCTTCGGCTGTCCCGGCAGGTTGAGGATCAGCGCGGCGTGGCCCGTGCCTTCCCGCAGCACGCCCACCTGCCGCGACAGTATCGCCGTCGGCACGAACTCGAGCGAGATGCGGCGCATCTGTTCGCCGAAGCCCGGCATCTCGCGCGTCGCGACGGCGAGCGTGGCCTCGGGCGTCACGTCGCGGCGTGACGGGCCGGTGCCGCCGGTGGTCAGCACCAGGTCGCAGCCGACCGCGTCGACGAGTTCGACCAGCGTGGCCTCGATGGCGGCCCGCTCGTCGGCGACCAGTCGCTCGTGGGCCTGGAAGGGGCTGCTCAGCGCGCGCCCGAACCACGCCTTCAGGGCGGGCAGGCCCTGGTCTTCGTACACCCCGCGCGAGGCGCGGTCGGAGATCGACACGAGGCCGAGGATCAGTTCGTCGGGATGCGAGCGTTCAGCCGTCATGCGCGTCGTCGTTGGAAGGGTGGGGTGACAGTTCGTCGTGCAGCCAGCGGTACAGCGCGCGCGCGTGCTTTGGAGGCTGGCCGGCCGCGTGTTCGCGGCGGGCGGCGCGGATCGCCGCTCGCAGCCACTGGACGTCGGCGCCGGGGCGCTCCGACATGAACGCGGTCAGCGCCTCGTCGTCGGCGAGCAGCCGGTCGCGCCAGCGCTCCGCCAGGTGCATCAGCGCGACCGCCGCGCGCGACTCGCCGGTGGCGCGCCCGATGGCGGCGCGGACCGCGTCGGCGTCGACCTGCCGCATCAGCTTGCCGATGTACTGCATGTGGCGTCGCCGGCCTTCGTGGCTGGTCACGCGGTGCGCGAACGCGATCGCTTCGCGCAGTTCATCCGGGAGCTCGACCTGTGCCAGCTGGTCGCGGCCGAGGTCCACCAGCTGCTGTCCGAGCGCCTGCAGCGCGTGCATCTCCTTCTTGCGCTGTGTCTTGCTCGGGCGTTCGTAGCCGTCGGAGGCCTCGTCGTCGGGCTGCGCGTCGGTCGAGGCTGGTGTCGAATCGTGGACTTCCATCATCGTTGTTTATGATACCGGCCACCATCGCAGCACCTCGGCCGCCGTACCGCGGCGCCTCTTCCTCCTGCACAAGCGACGCCGGCCACCCCATGACCATCTTCTCGATCTCCGACGACCGCCTTGCCGACCTCGCGCAGGATGCGTTGAAGCACGCCCGCTCGCTCGGCGCGAGCGACGCGACGTGCGAGGCCAGCGAGTCGACCGGGCTGTCGGTCACGGTGCGCCACCGGCAGGTGGAGACGATCGAGCACACGCGCGACAAGGGGCTGGCCGTCACCGTCTACATCGGCCAGCGGCGCGGCCACGCATCGACGTCCGACTTCTCCAGGGCCGCGATCCGGCAGGCGGTGGAGGCGGCCTACAACATCGCGCGCTTCACGGCCGAGGACGATGCCGCCGGATTGCCGGACCCGGACACCCTGCAACGGAATCCGCCGGACCTCGACCTCTTCCATCCGTGGCTGCTCGACACGGACGAGGCGATCCGGCTGGCGCAGCGCTGCGAGGGCGCCGCGTTCGCGGTGAGCCCGCAGATCGTCAACTCCGAGGGCGCGAACGTCTATACGTCGTCGGGGCACTTCGTGCTGGCCAACACCCGCGACTTCGTCGGCGGCTACCCGTACTCGAGGCACTCGATCTCCGTGTCGCCGATCGCGCGCAACCAGCACGGCATGCAGCGCGACGACTGGTATTCGTCGTCGCGCATCCACGCGGAACTCGCGTCGCCGGAAGCCGTCGGCGACTACGCGGCGCGGCGCGCGCTCGCGCGGCTTTCGGCCCGCAAGCTCAGGACGCGCCAGTGTCCGGTCCTGTTCGAGGCGCCGCTCGCGTGCGGCCTGCTCGGCAGCTTCGTGCAGGCGGCGAGCGGCGGATCGCTCTACCGCAAGGCCTCGTTCCTCGTCGACTCGCTCGGCAAGAAGGTCTTCGCCGACCATGTCTCGCTGCACGAGGATCCGTTCATCCCGCAGGGCGCCGGCTCCAGCCCGTTCGACGAAGAGGGCGTGCGCGGCATGAAGCGCGACGTCGTCGAGCACGGGGTGCTGAACGGCTACTTCCTGTCGACCTACTCGGCGCGCAAGCTGGGACTGAAGTCCACAGGCAATGCCGGCGGGGCCTACAACCTCGAACTGCGCTCGAAGGCCACCGAGGCCGAGGACGACTTCGAGGTCATGCTGCGCCGGCTCGGCACCGGGCTCCTGGTCACGGACCTGATCGGCCAGGGCGTCAATTACGTGACCGGCGACTACTCGCGCGGCGCGAGCGGGTTCTGGGTGGAAAAGGGCGAGATCCGCTATCCGGTCGAGGAGATCACCATTGCCGGCAACCTGCGCGACATGTTCCGGAACATCGCTGGAGTCGGCACCGACCAGGTCGTGCGCGGCAGCAAGGTTGCCGGTTCGGTGCTGATCGACGGCATGAAGGTCGGCGGCGCATGAGCGATGCCCCCGGCGCCGCCTTGCCCCCGCTGTCCCCGTCGCTAGAATTCGGTCGGCGACAGACAGGAGCCGGGGAAGCTACCCCCTTTGAATAACGATAGTCCCGTCGGGACGAGGAGATGTGATGGAGCGGCGTAAGTTTTTGGCAGGTTCGGGAACCGTGGGAGTGGGAGTTGCTGCCGCGGCGCTGATGGCCGCGTGCGGCAAGAAGGAGGAGCCGGCGAAGGCCGAGCCGGCCAAGGCCGACGCCGCGAAGGCTGGCGCCCCCGCGGTGGCGACCGGCGAAGTCCGCTGGCGCCTCGCGTCGAGCTTCCCGAAGTCGCTCGACACGCTGTTCGGCGCGGCCGAAGTCTTCGCCAAGGCCGTCACGACGGCGAGCGGAGGCAAGTTCACCGTCACGGCCCACGCGGCCGGTGAACTCGTGCCGCCCTTCGGCGTGGTCGACGCCGTGCAGAACGGGACGGTCGAGTGCGCGCACACCGCGCCGTACTACTTCTTCGGCAAGGACGAGACGTTCTCGATCGACTGCGCGATTCCCTTCGGCCTGAACTCGCGGCAGATGGCGGCGTGGATGTACGAGGGCAACGGCATGAAGCTGCTGCGGGAGTTCTACGCCAAGTACAACATCGTCAACTTCCCGATGGGCAACACGGGCGCGCAGATGGGCGGCTGGTACCGCAAGGAGATCAGGTCCGTCGGCGACATGAAGGGCCTGAAGATGCGGATTTCCAACCTGGCCGGCGCGGTCTGCACGCGCATGGGGGTGGTTCCGCAGACCCTGCCCGGCGGCGAGATCTACACCGCGCTGGAGAAGGGCACGATCGACGCGGCCGAGTGGGTTGGCCCGTACGACGACCTGAAGCTGGGCTTCAACAAGGTTGCGCCCAACTACTACTACCCTGGCTGGTGGGAAGGCGGGCCGCAGTTGTCGCTGTACGTCAACAGCAAGTCGTACGAGGCGCTGTCGGCCGAGAACAAGGCGATCGTCCAGGCCGCCGCGGCTTACGCGGGCGTCGACCTGCAGGCGAAGTACGACGCACGCAACCCGGGCGCGCTGAAGCAGCTCGTGGCCGACGGCACCAAGCTGCACCGCTTCCCGAAGGACGTGATGGACGCGGCGTTCAAGCACTCCCAGGACATCTACGCGGAGATCAGCGCTAAGAACCCGACCTGGAAGAAGGTCTACGACGACTACATCGCGTTCCGCCGCGACCAGAACCTCTGGTTCCGCTTCTCGGAGGCCTCTTTCGACAACTACATGCAGTCGCTGAAGCTGTAGGCGCCGGATCGCGCGACCCATGTCGCGCCATCGAAACGGGCCGCAATCGCGGCCCGTTTTGCCTTGTGGCGGCGCGCGCTACTTCTTGTCGGCGTCACTCTGCAGCGCCCGCCGCACGGCATCCATGGGGTCTTCCTGCGCCGGCTCGCCGGCGGGCGGAGTCGGCAGGATCTCCCCGCGGCCCGGGGCCTTCGGGTCGTCGGACGCCGGCCCGGCCGGCGTGTCCTGCGGGGAGGCTTCGCCGTAGCCCCCCGGCGCGGCTTCCAGCTCGATCTTGTCGAGGTCGACCGGCGCCTTCGCGCTGTCGCCCACCACCAAGGCCGGGAAGGCGATGACCATCACGACCATGAAGAGCTGGATGGCGATGAACGCCAGTCCTCCCTTGTAGATCTCCGTCGTCGAGACGCCGGCGATCTTCTTGCCGGTGACGCGATCGGGATAGTCGTTCCGCGGCGCCACGCTGCGCAGGTAGAACAGCGCGAAACCGAAGGGCGGCGTGAGGAAGGATGTCTGCAGATTCATCGCCACGATGACGCCGAACCAGATCAGCGCCCAGTGGGCCTGCGTGCCGGCCGGCAGCAGTTCCGGGAGGATCTTTTCCGCAACCGGCGCCAGCAGCGGGATCACGATGAACGCGATCTCGAAGAAGTCGATGAAGCAGCCCAGGATGAAGATGAGGATGTTGACGATGATGAGGAACCCGAGCGCCCCGCCCGGCATGTCCTTGAACAGCGACTCGACGAAGTAGTGGCCCTCGGCGGCGTTGAAGGTGAAGCTGAAGACCGTCGATCCGATCAGGATGAACATCACGAAGCACGACAGCCGCGTCGTGTTCACCAGCGCCTGCTTCAGCAGCGACATCGACAGGCGGCGATGGGAGACTGCCATCAGCAGCGCCCCGACGGCGCCCATCGCGCCGCCTTCCGTGGGCGTGGCCACGCCGAGGAAGATGGTGCCCAGCACGAGGAAGATCAGCACGAGCGGCGGAATCAGCACGAAGGTCACGCGCTCCGTCAGCTTCGACACGAGGCTCAGCCGGAACAGCCGGTTGAGCAGCGCCAGGCCGAGCGCTGTGAGCGAAGCGATCGTCATCGACAGGATGAGGATCTCGTCGCCCGGCGCCGGCAACTGGCGCTCGACCAGCGGATTGATGACGCGCTCGTGCACCTGCGCCCACGCCACTCCGGCCGCGACGGCGATCGCCAGCAGGACCAGCAACGACTTGTGCCCGCTCGCCCCGTTCGCTTCGCGATAGATGCGCGCCTCCTGGGGAAGCGCCGGCGCCCACGATGGCTTGATGATCGAGATGATGATCACGTACAGCGCATAGCAGCCCACCAGCAGCAGCGCCGGCAGGATCGCGCCCGCGTACATGTCGCCGACCGAGCGGCCGAGCTGGTCGGCAAGCACGATCAGGACGAGCGAAGGCGGGATCGCCTGCGCCAGCGTCCCCGAGGCGGTGATCACGCCGGTGGCGAGCGTCCGGTTGTAGCCGTAGCGCAGCATGATCGGCAGCGAGATCAGGCCCATCGAGATCACCGCGGCGGCCACCACCCCGGTGGTTGCGGCGAGCAGGGCGCCGACGAAGATCACGGCCAGCGCTAGGCCGCCGCGGATCGGTCCGAAGACCTGGCCGACCGTCTCGAGCAGATCCTCCGCCATGCCGCTCTTCTCGAGGATGATGCCCATCAGGGTGAAGAACGGCACCGCGAGCAGCGTGTCGTTCTGGATGATTCCCTGCACGCGCAGCGGCAGCGCCTGGAAGAGGGTCGCGGGGAACAGGCCGACCTCCATCCCGATGAACCCGAACGCGAGGCCGGTGGCCGCCAGCGAGAACGCGACCGGAAAGCCGGTCAGCAGGAACACCAGCAACCCGCCGAACAGCAGCGGCACGAAGTTCGCGGCGATGAACTGGCTCACTTCCGCGCCGCCTCCGCCGGTTCGCCGCCGATGGCCTGCGCCTGCGGCGTCTCCGGATGCGCCAGCGGGTCGGGGATCAGCCCCTTGAGGAACGCGACGCGCTTGACCAGTTCGGAGGCGGCCTGGCCCAGCAGCAGCACCATGCCAAGCGGCACCAGCGCCAGCACCGGCCAGCGGATCAGGCCACCGGCGTTCTGCGACATCTCGCCTGACTGCCACCCCTTCATGAACAGTGGCCAGGACAACTGCAGCAGGATCCACGCGAGCGGCGCCAGGAACGCGACGATGCCGACGATGTCGATGATGTTGCGGGTCCGCGCGCTCAGACGGCCCGAGATGAAGTCGATGCGGACGTGCGCGTTGTGCAGGAAGGTGTAGCCGGCGCCCAGCAGGAACACCGCCGCGAACAGGTACCACTGCAGTTCCAGCCATGCGTTCGAGCCGACGCTGAACACCTTGCGCACGATGGCGTTGGCGGCGCTGACGATGACCGTCGTGAACAACGCCCAGATCAGAATGCGCCCGACCCACTCGCTGATCGCATCCATTCCGCGTGACAGGCGGAGCAGGAACTGCATGAGGTCCTCCCTGATGGCGCCGCGCCTCAGGTCGCCAAGGCTCGGCGGGGCGCGGTCATTCTAGCTTCTGCCTCGCGCGACCCTCAGGCCTTGGCGAGGCGAGCGCGCCACCGCGCGACCTGCGACTGCACTTGGACCGGTGCCGTGCCGCCGACGTGATCGCGCGCGGCGAGCGAGCCCGCGGTCGTCAGCGCGGCCCGTACATCGTCGGTGACGTGCGGAGCGAGCCGCTGCAGGTCGGCAATCGGCAGGGCGTCGAGCGCGCAGCCGCGCTCCACGGCGAGCCGCACCGCGCGGGCAACGGCCTCGTGGGCGTCGCGGAAGGGCATGCCCTTGCGCACCAGGTAGTCGGCAAGGTCGGTCGCCGTCGAGTAGCCCTCGCTGGCCGCCTGTTCCATCGCGGCGGCGTTGACTTCCAGGCCGGGCAGCATTTCGGCGAAGGCGCGCAGCGTGTCGGCCAGCGTGTCGACGGTGTCGAACACTGGCTCCTTGTCTTCCTGGTTGTCCTTGTTGTACGCGAGCGGCTGGCCCTTCATCAGCGTGAGCAGGGCCGTGAGGTTGCCATACACCCGGCCGCTTTTGCCCCGCGCGAGTTCGGGGACGTCGGGGTTCTTCTTCTGCGGCATGATCGACGAGCCGGTCGTGAAGCGGTCGGGCAGGCGCACGAAACCGAAGCGCGGGCTCATCCACAGGACCAGCTCTTCGGACAGGCGCGACACGTGCATCATCGCGATCGCGCCGGCCGCGCAGAACTCGATGGCGAAGTCGCGGTCGCTGACGGCGTCGAGCGAGTTGGCGGCCACGGACTCGAAGCCGAGCCGCTCGGCCACGAAGGCGCGATCGATCGGGAAGGTCGTTCCAGCCAGGGCCGCCGCGCCGAGGGGCAGCCGGTTGATCCGCCGGCGCGCGTCGACGAAGCGTTCGCGGTCGCGTTCGAACATCTCCACGTACGCGAGCAGGTGGTGGCCGAACGTCACGGGCTGCGCCACCTGCAGGTGCGTGAACCCGGGCATCACGGTGGCGGCGTGACGCGAGGCCTGTTCCACCAGCGCGGCCTGCACCCGCTGCAGCAGGCCGACGATGCCGTCCACCTCGCCGCGCAGCCACAGCCGGATGTCGGTCGCCACCTGGTCGTTGCGCGAGCGTCCGGTGTGAAGGCGCTTGCCGGCGTCGCCGACGAGGTCGGTCAGCCGCTTCTCGATGTTCAGGTGCACGTCCTCGAGGTCGATTCGCCACTCGAACGTGCCCTGCTCGATCTCGCCGCGGATCTGCCCGAGCCCGCGCTCGATGTCGGCGAGGTCTGCCGCGGAAATGATGCCGGCCCGCGCGAGCATCGCGGCGTGGGCGAGCGACCCTTCGATGTCGGCGAACGCGAGCCGACGGTCGAACCCGACCGACGCGGTGTAGCGAAGCACGAAGTCGGCCACCGGTTCGTCGAATCGGCCCGACCAGGCACTGCTTTTCGAGGCAAGCGGGTTCGCGGGTTGCGCAGGGTGCTCTGACATAATCGATTCGAGGGTCGGCGCTCTCGGGCAGCCTTGCCTGTCGCCGTGTGGTTGTCGTTCGCGGGGATTATAGGTTTGAAGACATCGCCACCCGCACTGAAGGGACCGCTCGCGCGAGACGAGACCGCGGTGCCGACGCCGAGGCGCGTGATTCCGGACGGCTGCAACCTGGGCGTGCTGCTGCGCGCGATCGGCTTCGTCTTCGCCCTGGCGGCCTGCGCGGCGCTCGGCGGCTCGGGTTCGGCGAACGAGGCAGTCGATTCTCTCCTGTACGCAATGTCGTTCGCCGTGCCGGGCACGCTCGGGACGCTGGTGCTCTGGTGCGCGGCGCGCCGCGCGCTGTCCGACTTCGGCATGCCGCTGCAGCGCGCGATCGCCTGGTTGATCCCGGGACTCGTCGCCGGCGCGCTCGCGCTCCTGTTTTCCGCGCCGGGTGGGCTATGGGCATTCCCGGCACACTTCGCGACCGCCTTCGTGCTCGGCGCCGGGTTCCAGCATTACTACGAGCTGCGCGAGCGCGCGTTCTCGCCGGCGGTGGTCGAGGCGAAGTACCAGGCACTGCAGTCGCGCATACGGCCGCACTTCCTGTTCAACAGCCTGAACGCGGTGCTGTCGGTGATCCGCACGGAGCCGGCCAAGGCCGAGCGGATGCTGGAGAGCATCGCCGAACTGTTCCGTGCGGTCATGGCCGATACGCGGAAGTTGGTGCCTTTGCAGCAGGAAATCGAGCTTTGCCGCGACTACGTGGAGATCGAACAGACGAGGTTGGGAAATAGGCTGGCTGTCGACTGGCAAATCGGGGCATACCACCCCCGGGCAAAGGTGCCACAGTTGCTCCTGCAACCGGTCATCGAGAACGCGGTCCGCTACGGCGCGGAGAAGCTGGCAGGCAAGGCCGACATCGTGGTGCGCGTTCGCCAGCACGGATTCACGCTGGAGATCTTCGTCAGCAACCCGATCGCCCCGGATCGACCGGAGCGGGAGGGCAACCAGATCGGCCTCGCCAACATCAGGGGCCGCCTGGCGCTGATCTACGACCTCGAGGCCAAGGTGGAGACCCGGATGCGCCGTGACCGGTTCGAGTTGACGATGACTCTGCCGGTGGAACGGCGCAGCTGAGCTGGAGCAACGATGCTGAACGTGATGATTGTCGACGACGAACCTCCGGCCCGGGCGCGCCTCGGCCAGGTTCTGCGCGACTGCTCGCAACAGGTGTCGTTGCAGCTCGTCGGGGAGGCCGAGGGCGGGATTCGCGGCCTCGAGGAGGCGGACCGGTTGCGGCCCGACGTCGTGCTTCTCGACGTCAACATGCCGGACATGAACGGCATCGAGGTGGCGCGCCACCTGGCGCAACGGCAGAACCCGCCGGCCGTGATCTTCGTGACGGCCTATGACGAACACGCGCTCGAAGCCTTCGAGGTGCAGGCGCTCGACTACCTGATGAAACCCGTACGCGCAGAACGTCTCGTGGCCGCCCTTGCGCGCGCCGAACGCTTCCGGACCAACGAGCCCCGGATCGAGGAACTGGCCAAGAACATCGGCGCGGTGCGGTCGCACCTGACCGTGTCCGAACGCGGCCGCATGATCCTCGTCGCGGTGGAGGAGATCGTCTACCTCCGCGCCGAACTGAAGTACGTCACGATCAAGACGCCGACGCGCGAGTACCTGACCGAGGAGTCGCTGACCTCCCTCGAGTCGGAGTTCGGTGACCGCTTCGTCCGCATCCACCGCAACGCGCTGGTCGCGCGCAACTCCATCCTCGGCTTCCAGCGCGTCCGCGGCACCGTGGACGACGACGGCGAAGCGTCCGAGGGCCACTGGGAAGTGCTCCTGAAGGAAGTCTCGGAGCGCCTCCCGATCAGCCGCCGGCAGTGGCCGACGGTCAAGGCTGCCGCCAAGGTCTAGCGTTCTCGCCGCGGTCCCGAGCGGCGGCAAGCTCGCTGTCGCTTGAGTCTTCTCGCCCCTCGCCGAGCAGCGCAGCGAAGTCGGCGCGTCAGCGCCGACCACCCCGGAGGAGCACCTGGCGCTCCCCGCCCGCCGCAGTTGGCGCGCCACACCAGGACACCGCGAGTTGAGTCGGCCGCCCCGGTAGACTTCGTCGCCTCGACGAATCGGAAGCGATCACATGAATGCACCGCAACGGGTCGTCATCGCGACCCGCGAGAGTCCGCTGGCGCTGTGGCAGGCCGAGCACGTCCAGGCCCTGTTGCGCCAGCAGGGCGCCGCGGTCGACCTGCTTGGCATGACCACGCGCGGCGACCAGATCCTCGATCGCACGCTGTCGAAAGTCGGCGGCAAGGGCCTGTTCGTCAAGGAACTCGAGGTCGCGCTGCTGGAAGGCCGAGCGGACCTCGCGGTGCACTCGCTGAAGGACGTGCCGATGGAACTGCCGCCCGAGTTCGAACTCGCGGCGGTCATGACGCGCGAGGATCCGCGCGACTGCGTCGTGTCGACTCGCTACGCGGCGCTCGAAGCGATGCCGGCGGGCGCCCGCATCGGCACCTCGAGCCTGCGCCGCGAACTGATGCTGCGCGCGCGCTTTCCGCACCTGTCGATCCAGTCGATCCGTGGCAACGTCGGCACCCGGCTGGCGAAGCTCGACCGCGGCGAATTCGACGCGCTCGTGATGGCCGCCGCCGGGTTGAAGCGCCTCGGCCTCGCCGATCGCATCCGCCAGATCATCCCGACCGCGGTGTCGCTGCCGGCGCCGGGACAAGGCGCGCTCGGCATCGAAGTGCTGCGCGCGCATCCCACTGCGCGGTCGCTGCTTGCGCCACTGGACGATCCGTCGACGCGCGCGGCGACGGCCGCCGAGCGCGGCGTATCGCGCGGGCTGGGCGGCAGTTGCCAGGTGCCGCTGGCGGCCTACGCCGAAGTCGAAGGCAGCGAGCTGCGCCTGCGCGCGCTGGTCGGCAACGCGGCCACCGGAGAGTTCGTGGAGACGGAGATCCGGGGGCCGCTGACCGACCCCGATGCGATCGCGGCGGAGGCGGTCGCGCGCCTGAAGGCCGACGGCGCGCTTCGACTGCTCGGCTCGGCCTGAACCGCGCCGGCCGATGCGTGCACCGGTCATCGTCACCCGTCCGGCGGCGCCCGGCCAGCGTCTGGTGGCGGCGCTGCGAAGAGGCGGCGGCGAGGTTGCGTGGTGGCCCGCTTTCGACATTGCGCCGCCGGCGAACGAGGCGACGGTGCGCCAGGCGCTCGACCACCTGGCCGACTATGACCTCGCGCTGTTCGTCAGTCCGAACGCCGTCCACGCGACCGCGGAGCGACTTGCTGCGGACTGGCCGGCCTCGACCGTGATCGGCGCGGTCGGGGCGAGCACGCGCGACGCCGCCGTGGCCGAACTGCCGGGTGGCAGCGCCGCCGCCATCGTGGCGCCGGACGACGGTGACGAGTCCGGCTCGGAGGGATTCTGGCGCGCGTGGCGTGCGACAGGACGGCGCGCGCGTCGCGTGCTGGTGCTGCGTGCCGCCACCGGGCGCGACTGGATCATCGACCAGTTCCGTGCGGCCGATGCCGAGGTGGACGCGCTGGCGGTCTACGACCGTTCGCCGCGCGCGCTGTCGGCAGGCGATCGGACCCGCCTGGTCGGCTGGATGCACAACGGTGTCCCGCCGATCACGGTCGTCAGCAGCGCCGAGGCGGTCGGCGCGATCCTGGAGCAGGTGCAAAGGGTCGAGGGTGCCGCCGAGTGGCTGCGGCGCGGCTTCGCCATCGCCACCCATCCGCGCGTGGCGCAGCGGCTTCGGGCGGCCGGATTCGCGAACGTCGAAGCTTGTGCTCCGGAGGACTCCGCAGTGATCGGCAAGCTAGAATCGATGCAGGGTTGATCACCGCCTCCCGGTGGCCCGCGCCGCGACCGCAACGTCGCATCCACTGCTGCCGCTGTCTCGTCGAACGTGAGCACCGAACCGACCACAAGCCCGGAATCGGCGGTCGCGCCAACCGCGGTCGTCGAGCCCGTTGGCGCCGCGCCGACCGCGCGCGCGGGCGTGCCGTGGCTGGCGCTGCTGGCGCTGCTGCTCGTCGCGGCCGTCGGCGCGTTGACATACACCCAGTTCGCCGCGGTCAAGCGCGAGACGGCGCTCCGCTTGGCGGAGCTGCAGCAGGCGGCGGCCGCTGCCACGGAGACCGCGACGCGCGCCGACGCGGAAGCGCGCGCGGCGCGACAGCAGGCTGCCGTGCTCGAGGCGCGCCTCGCCGAAGTCGAGAGCCAGCGCGAGGCGCTCGAGCAGCTGTACGCGGATCTGTCGCGCGGCCGCGACGAGGCCGCGCTCGTCGAAGTGGAGCGGCTGATCACGCTTGGCGCGCAGGAACTGCAGATCTCCGGCAGCGTGCCGACCGCGCTCGCCGCGCTGCAGACGGCCGATACGCGACTGGCCCGCCTCGAGTCGCCTCGCTTCCTGCCGTTGCGGCGCGTGCTCGCGCGTGACATCGAGCGGCTCAGGGCCGCGCCGGCCGTCGACATCACCGGCATCGCGCTCAAGATCGATCAGTTGATGGCGGGCTCGGAGAGCTGGCCGCTGCTGGCGGACGCGAGCCCGGCGGCACCCGCGACAGCGACGTCGCGCCAGGATCCGCCGCCGCCGCGCCACCTCGAGTGGTGGGAGCGCACGCTGGACTCGATCCAGCGCGAACTCGGCGAGTACCGGGACCTGATCCGCATCCGGGCCGTCGAGGCACCGGACGCCATGCTGCTTGGACAGCAAACGCAGCTGATGGTCCGGCAGCAGCTGCGACTGCGGCTGCTCAATGCCCGCCAGGCGCTGCTCGCGCGCAATGACCGGCTGTACCGCGCGGACCTTGCCGAGGCGCAGGCGCTTCTGAACCGCTACTTCGACGTGCGACAACGCGACACCGCGGCGGCGCTCGCTTCGATGAAGCAGCTCGCCTCGGCGCCGCTGTCGGTCGAGACGCCGAACATCAACGACAGCGTGTCCGCGGTGCGCGCCGTGCGGACCGCCCCGGGTCGATAGCGATGCGCTGGCTGACGTCGGCCTTGCTGCTCGCGGTGCTGGCGGCAGTCGTCGCGCTGATCCTGCAGATCAACGCCGGCAACGTCGCGTTCCTGGTGCATCCATACCGGATCGACGTTTCGCTGAACCTGTTCATCGTCGCGCTGGTGATCCTGCTGGCGGTCGTGTACTGGATCGCCCGCGCGATCCAGAAAGTGGCGGACTTTCCGGAGCAGGTGAAGTTGTATCGCACGCGCCGGGAGGAGATCGGCGGCCAGCAGGCGCTGATCGAGGCCGTGAGAAGCCTGCTCGAAGGACGCTTCGCGCGGGCCGAGAAGGCCGCGCGCGCGGCGCAGTCGTCCGACACGACGGCGGGCGTGGCGGCGCTGATCGGCGCGCGCGCCGCGCACCGGATGCAGGAGTACGAACGGCGCGACGAGTGGCTGCACCGCGCCGAGGGCGATCGGGCGATGCAGACCGCGCGCCTCGTGACCAGCGCGGAGATGTGGACGGAGCAGCGCGAGAACGACTCGGCGCTCGACGCGATCGACCGTCTCCACGGCGCCGGCGCGCGGCACATTCATGCCACGCGGATCGCGCTCAATGCCAACCTGCAGTCCGGCCGCTGGGACGACGCGCTGAAGGCCGTGCGACTCCTCGAGAAGCGCAACGCCCTGCATCCGGTCCTGGCCCGCAAGCTGAAGCACGCGATCTACCGGGAGCTGATGCTCGCGCAGCGCCACGATCCCGTCGCGCTCGAGGCATCGTGGCGCGGCCTGCCCCAGGCCGATCGGGAACTGCCCGAGATCGCGCTGGAGGGCGCACGGCTGCTGAACGTCGCGGGACGCGGCCACCTCGCCGCAGAAGTCATCGAGACCGCCCTCGGCAAGTCCCCGGCCGCGTGGGACGACATGGCGGAGCGGCTGCTCGACGAGTACGCACGGGCGCAGGCCTTCCCTGCGCGCAGCCAGCTGGAGCGCGCGGAGGCGTGGCTGGCGCAGGCGCCCCCGAGCGGGCTGGTCCGCGCGGCGCTGCTGCGCGCGGCAGGATTGATCTGCCTGCGGGAGCAACTGTGGGGCAAGTCGAAGGGATACCTCGAGAACAGCCTCACGGAGGCGAAGCACCCGTCGACGTTCCTCGCGCTCGCGCGGCTCGCCGAGACCGTGGGTGACGAGGCCGAGGCGGCACGGCAGTACCGCGAGGCGGCGCTCGGCTTCGCGCATCTGCCGTCGGCGGCGACCGACAGCGCGATGGCTGCCATGCGCGCGAGCATGCGTGACATCACGCACTAGCAGCGCACTGGCTTCGCTTGAAACGTGGTTCCGGGCCGCATGCCTGCAGGCCCGATCCGGCGGCGCCGGCGCTTAGCCGAGGACACGTGCCGGCCGGGAGCAGCGCGCGCGGCCGGGCGGGCAGCGGGTCACGCCGGACTCCGGCCTCTGCGTCGACCGTGGTGAAATCGGGGTATGGCGGAACTCAACCAGATCCTCCTCGTCGCTTCGCTGCTGCTGTTCGGTGCGATCGCGCTGTCGGCCGCATCGCAGCGGCTCGGGGTCCCTTCGCTGCTGGTCTTCCTCGCGGTCGGGCTCGTCGCCACCGAACTGCCCGGCGCGCCGAGCATCTCCATTCCGGTTTCGACCGCAGCCTTGATCGGCAACCTGGCGCTGGCCGTCATCCTGCTCGATGGCGGGCTGCGCACGCGGTTCGGCACGCTGCGGATGGTCGCCGCGCCGGCGCTGACCCTGGCCACGCTCGGCGTGTTCATCACGGCGTCGGTACTGGGCGCGATCGCGGTCATGCTGCTCGGCCTCGACTGGAAGTACGGGCTGCTGCTCGGAGCGATCGTCGGATCGACCGACGCGGCGGCGGTGTTCGCGCTGCTCGGCGGCGGCGGGCTGCGGCTGAACGAGCGCGTCGAGGCGACACTGGAAGTGGAGTCCGGCCTGAACGATCCGATGGCGGTCTTCCTGACGATCGCGACGATCGAACTGATCCGCGTGCCCGGCAGCGGCATTGCACAGATCGCCCCGCTGTTCGCCCAGCAGCTGCTGGTCGGGCTGGCCGTGGGGTGGGCGCTGGGCCGCCTGCTCGCTCGCGTGGTGGCGCGCATCCGGCTGAGCGAGGGCCTGTACGTGCTGCTGATCCAGTCGGGCGGCCTCATCATCTTCGCGGCTGCGAACGTGCTCGGCGGCAGCGGATTCCTGGCGATCTACCTGGCCGGCATGATCGTCGCCAACCAGCGGCGCCACGTGACGGTCGACGTGCTTCGGGTAAGCGACGGCTTTGCGTGGCTCGCCCAGGCCACGATGTTCCTGCTGCTGGGCGTGATCACCGACATCGCGCAACTGCTGACGGTCGTGACCGCCAAGGTGCTGGTCGTCGTGATCGCGCTGATGCTGGTCGCGCGTCCGCTCGCTGCCGCGATCTGCCTGCTGCCCTTCCGCTATACGCGCCGGGAAGTCGCCTTCATCGGCTGGGTCGGCCTGCGCGGCGCTGTGCCGATCGTGCTCGCGCTGTTCCCGCTGCTTGCCGGACTGCCGCAGGCTTCGACGCTGTTCCACATAGCCTTCCTGATCACGCTGATGTCGCTGCTGCTGCAGGGAAGCACGCTGGGCTTCGCTGCGCGCCTGGCCGGCGTGCAGCGTCCGCCAGCCTCGCGGGCGCTGTCGAGCGCCACCCTGGAGGGTGGCGAGCCGCCGCGCGAGGTGGTGCAGTTCCGCGTGTACGAGGCTTCGCAGGCGACCGCGGGGCCGCTGGCGGGCATCGAGTGGCCCGAGCAGGTCCGCCTGGTCGAAGTTTGCCGTGGCGATCGCATCGTCGAAGCCGAGCGGCTGCGCCCGGGCGACGTCGTCACGGTGATCGCGACCGAGGCGGCGCTGCCGGAACTGGAGGTCCTGCTCGGTCCGCCGGCGCCGGTCGGCGAGCTCACACTCGACCCGTCGGCGTCGATCGGCGACCTGTTCGAGTACTACGGCGCGACGCTGCCCGCGGATGCCGATCCTGCGACGAAGCTCACCGAGTTCGTGGCGCGCCGGCTGCACCGCCGCGCGGCGGCGGGCGACGTCCTCGACGTGAGCGGCCTGACGCTGACGGTGCGGCAGGCCGGCGACGGCGTTGTGCGTCGCGTCGGCCTGCGGCTGTCCGGCGGCGCGCGCTGAGCGGACGCAGCGCGCGCCGTCGGCTATCCGTGCCGGATCGCGATGGTCTTCAGCGTGGTGAATCCGAGCAGCGCCTCGAAGCCCTTTTCGCGGCCGTAGCCGCTCGACTTCACGCCGCCGAAGGGCAGCTCGACGCCCCCGCCCGCTCCATAGTTGTTGACGAACACCTGGCCCGATCGCAGCCTGCGCGCCATCCGCAACTGGCGCGCACCGTCGCGCGTCCAGACGCCGGCGACGAGGCCGAAGTGCGTGCCGTTGGCGAGCGCGATGGCCTGCTCCTCGCTCTCGAACGGCATGGCGACGAGCACCGGGCCGAAGATCTCCTCCTGGGCGAGCCGATGGCTCGCGGGCACGTCGCGCAACAGGGTCGGCGCCTGGTAGAAGCCGGTCTGCGGGGCGTCCTCGTCGACGTGGCCCTGCGCCGCCATCGGGATGCCGTCGCGCTGCGCCTGGCTCAGGAAGTCCCAGACGCGCTGCAGCTGGTTCTGGCGGATCAGCGGGCCGACGTCGAGGTCGGCGAGGGCGGGGCCCACGCGCAGCGCCGCCATGGCCTTGCCGACGCGCTCGACGAGCGCCTCGTAGACGGGCCGATGCACGAGCAGGCGGCTGCCCGCGGAGCACGTCTGCCCGGCGTTCTGCACGATGGCATTCAGCACGACCGGGGCCACGTCTTCGAGGCTTGCATCGTCGAACACGATCTGCGGGGACTTGCCGCCGAGCTCGAGCGTGACCGGACAGTGATGCCTCGCGGCCGCCTGCGCGACCGCGGTGCCGGTGACGGGCGAACCGGTGAACGAGATGTGATCGATGCCGGGATGCGCCGACAGCGCCGCGCCGGCTTCGGCGCCGTACCCCGTGACGATGTTCAGCGCGCCTTCCGGAAAGCCGGCCTCGGCCGCGAGTTCGGCCACGCGCAGCAACGACAGGCACGCGTCCTCCGCGGGTTTCACCACGCACGCGTTGCCGGCGGCGAGGGCGGCGCCGACGCTGCGGCCGAAGATCTGCAGCGGGTAGTTCCACGGCACGATGTGCCCGGTCACGCCGTGCGGCTCGCGGATCGTGAACACCGTCATGCCGGCCTGGTACGGGATGGTCTCGCCGTGCAGCTTGTCGGCCGCACCGGCGTAGTACTCGAAGTAGCGCGCGATCGCGGTCGCATCGGCGCGCCCCTGTTTCAGCGGCTTGCCGGTGGTGCGCGATTCGAGCTGGGCCAGTTCCTCGTGATGGTCGGCGACGGCCTGCGCCAGCTTCATCAGCAGTCGCCCGCGCTCGGTGGCGGTCATGCGGCCCCAGGGTCCGTCGAGCGCCTCGCCGACGGCGCGGCGTGCCGCGGTCACGGCCGCGTCGATGTCGGCGGCGGTGCCGCGCGCGATGCGGGCGAACGCCTTGCCGTCCGAGGGATCGACCACGTCGATCGCCTGTCCGGTCGCCGACGCGACCCAGCGGTTGTCGATGAAATGGTGCGACCCGTTGGTCGCGGTCCAGCCGCCGTCCATGGCGCGCCTCCCTGTGTCCCTGACGCCCGATTATTGAGCAAACCGGGGTGCGCTCAAACCCGCTCGCGGCGCGCGACCCGCGGTCAGTAGAATCGCGTCTCCTCACAGGACCATCGTCATGAGCCTCGACAACGTACCCGCCGGCCGCAACGTTCCCGATGAGTTCAACGTAATCATCGAAATCCCCGCGCACGCGGACCCGATCAAGTACGAGGTCGACAAGGAGACCGGCGCGGTGTTCGTCGATCGCTTCATCGGCACGGCGATGCACTACCCATGCAACTACGGCTATGTGCCGAAGTCGCTGGCCGACGACGGCGACCCGCTCGACGTGCTGGTGATCACGCCGTTCCCGCTGCAGCCCGGCGTCGTGGTGCGCTGCCGCCCGCTGGGCGTGCTGAAGATGGAGGACGAGGCCGGCGGCGACTCGAAGCTGCTCGCGGTGCCGATCGACAAGGTCCTGCCCTGGTACAGGCACTGGCAGCAGTGGTCTGACATCGCGCCCGAGCGGCTCGCGCAGATCCAGCACTTCTTCGAGCACTACAAGGATCTCGAGAGCGGCAAGTGGGTCAAGGTGCTCGGCTGGGAAGGGCCGGACTCCGCGCGCAAGGACATCGTCGACGCCGTCCGCGCGTACGACGCGGCCTCGCCGAAGCCCGCCTTCTAGGGCGGGCGCCGGCCGCTCAACCGCCTGGCGCCTCGCGCAGGGCATCGCGCCGCAGCGCGCTGCGTTCGTTCAGTTCGTCGACGTACGCCTCGATGCCGCCGTGCTCGCGCTCGAGGTAGCGCTGCACCGCTTCGTTGAAGGCCGGGTGCGACAGCCAGTGCGACGAGAAGGTCGTGACGGGCTCGAAGCCGCGGGCGAGCTTGTGCTCGCCCTGTGCGCCGCCTTCGAAGACCGCGAGCCCGCGTTCGATCGCGAACTCGATCATCTGGTAATAGCTGGTCTCGAAGTGCAGGCATGGCACCGTCTCGAGGGCGCCCCAGTAGCGTCCGTACAGGCGTTCGGCGTCGAACAGCGCGAGCGCGGAGGCGATCGGCCGGCCGTCGCGCTGCGCGACCACGAGCAGCAGGGTCTCGGGCATCGCCTGCGCCAGCGCGAGGAAGAAGGCGCGCGTCAGGTACGGCGTCGAGTGATGTGCGGCGTAGGTGTGCGCATAGCAGCGCGCGAAGAACGCCCAGTCGGCCTCGCCGATGTCGGCGCCGACCTTGCGGACGAACGTCACGCCCGCGTCTGCCACTTTCCGGCGCTCCGCGCGCACCTTCTTGCGTTTCGGCTGTGTCAGTGCCGCGAGGTAGTCGTCGAACGCCGCGTAGCCGCGGTTGAACCAGTGGAACTGCACCGAGCGCCGCGTCATCTGGCCCAGCGCATCGAGTTGCCCCGCGTCGGCCTCGGGGAGGAAGAGCGTGTGGATCGACGAGAGTCCGGACGCCTCGGCATGCCGCTGCAGCGCGGCCGCGAGGGCAGCGCGCGCCGCGGCGTCGACGGCCAGCAGGCGCGGGCCCGGCACCGGAGTGAACGGGATCGCGACCAGCCACTTGGGGTAGTAGTCG